>JGI24159J19872_10005067_pt1 | contig 16955 bp, 9 predicted proteins | sample Ectturendosymbi4_FD_19872 | JGI IMG/M metagenome (IMG submission 19872) | reverse complement strand
AGGCAATCCATTTGACGTAGAAGTACACATCGTCAGTTGTTGTAGTTGACTGCATCGCCTTGAACGACTGAGGCAAGCATAAGCGAAAGCGAAAGATGGCAATTCGGGGCAATAACTAACAGCAAAGCAACCAGCAGCAATTTAGATTTATCACTGACTTCACTCTACCACTACTAGGTTTCGCTATGATTATATAATTACGTAATTCGCTTGTGGTGACTATCACAGTGACTTGTTACTTATGGGCACCATTTACCGGTGACCATTTATTTACATGTGGCGCCATCTTCTAGCCGCCACACAGTCCTGAAATCTTAATCAGATAGAACCTCTATATTCAAATGTAAATCTTGTTCAAATAGAAAAAGATTTACCCGGGATGTGGAAAAGCGTCAGTTTGATATGAAATAGCACCTGCTCAGAGGTAATATTTTTGCCACATTAACATCCCAACTTCAAATCTTGATTTTCATAATTTTTATCAATATTGCCCAAAGCCTAATCTTGTCTAAAACGCTTAAGTCCAAAGTTGAAAACCACAACCCTTAATCAGGGCCGGATTAAATGAAAGCGAGGCCCCGGGCAAAGTTGTGACCACGAGGTCCCCTAAACATTTAGCGCAACTTCGTAGTGTTTCACATGCCTTCATTTGAACTTTGCAGAAGCACCGGTCTATAACGTCAAAACAGACACGATTTGGCAGCATACACTTCAAAGACAATTAGAGATGACCATGTACGGCGGTTCGTATGTGGTTGATTTGTTCAAACAGAAAACTGTATAAAAAATGATGTTTTTGCTACCGTGACACTACACAACAGTCTTTTGATCATAGACTCTCTGAACCAAGGGCGTATTGACGCTGCATGAGGTCCCTGGCTGAAACTTAGAAAGGTGCCTATTCTAACAACTAGACATTACACTTTTTCACCGTCTAAAGGATTGGTTGCTGTAGCAGTCCCGTCGCCAGGGCAGGGCTAAGATCTCCAAACAATGTTCTAAACCCCAAAAATTGAAATATAAAACACTATAAATTAGTGGAATTTTGTCAATTTTTATAATGTCAAGCCCCCCTGCACAAACGTAAAGCCACTCTGTTGAAGACTTTCTGGCGACGTTTCTAGACTGTAGCCCAGTCAGAACATCCCTTAATCCGCTACTATACTCTGACCATCTTCACAGCACAATCGTCCATTCACATATGTATTGAGGAGAGATATATCTACACTCTCTCACAGATCAAAACAAATAGGGCCTATCGTTTAGAAAAAAATGTTCTCAACAAAATATCACGCAAAAACAACTTGAACCGCGCCATTTAACTGAAGTTTTGCGATGGGAGCTTTTAATTGCAAGACCTATTAACCGTTCCGTGATCTTTTGGACAACAGAGCTTTGTTTGATCTAAGACTGATACCCTCATGATCACGACAAGCACTTTGCAACTAATTATTACGTCAGCGCATTATACGGTAATTACAAAGGCGTTATATTGCGAATAATACTTAGTAACGAAGTTATTGAAGTGATTCTGGTCTCTGTCAATGTGTGCTTTTTGAAAAAAATTCAGCTACGAAAAATATCATGACGCCGCATTTCTTTACACGCGAAATCGTTGATGATTGTCTCCAGGTCCGTATCTCCAAGAATCTCATGCTCCATGCTCGTTGCTGCATTATAGACAGCGTGAATAGTTTTTCTTTTTTGTTTTTTGTAAATGCGCACATCAGGTGATAAAGAACTCATATCGGATGAAGCAGAACATGATCAATCGGTTCCATATCGTCATATAAGATCATTGTCGGGGTTATGTATATAATGTTGTTGTCTCTAATGCCAATTGAAGATCTGGTGAAACAAGGGTTAGAACTGAAATTTTAAATTTCGATGTTTCCCTATGCATACAAATTAAAAAACAATTTTCATTTAGAGGAAGAAGGCATAGGGGTTATATTTTTTGAGGGATTTTAGATCCCGCTCCAGTTCAAGATTGCACAGAATTTCCTAGTTTATCAACAAATGTACTCCTAACAGTTAGTGAGAGATATCATTAACGGTGTATATTACCAGTGTTCTAAAAAACGTCTTCAGCAACAAAAAACTTGTCCAAATGTTAATGTTTGCGCTGCAGAAGAAAATTTGGAAGAGGAACTATAATTAAATCAGTATTCGATCGTCTCAATTCAAACAAGCACCCTCATATGTTTTTGTTCGTAACACAAGCTTTCTAGGGTTTTATTGTAGGAATATGGGTTTTTGGTTTGCAATCTCTTTATTTGAAATCACTGAATGGGAGCCCTGCATGTGACTGTTGAACAGACATCTTGGCAATTAATGCAGCGAGACAGTGACATTGCAGATTGCGGTAAGCCACATATAGTTTTATACTGTGTGAAAAGAAGCATGAGTAGGCTTAAATCTGTAGCAGTGTTTCCACAAGTTTGAAAAATCCATTGTTCGTGTGAGATGGTGATCAATGCAGGCCTACCTGAGTTAATAGCTTAATCAAACGACTCCTATGCAGGCTTCTTTTTACACAGTATAAAAATATGTGGCTTTTCAGAATACGTTTATGCATACTTGTGGGAATATGTCTTCATCGTTTAGTTCTGACTCCTTAGTAAAAACTAAGTGCAAGGCTACATTTGTTGTGACGAGTCTTTGTAATTCATCTGCTCAATTTTTTTTTAAGCCTGTGTGGTGTTCTAACTTTAGTAAGTTGTCCGATAGTCTTGTCAACATATAGTTCTACTTCTCAATGCTTGAAACAGTTTTGCGAGAGTGTCTAACTTTTTTGTTTTTTTCACCGCTNATATTGTTCTGGTCATTGATTTTTCTTAAATTCGGTTTTATCTGTAGAAAGTGCTCGAAAAAATGGATATTGGGCAGTTTATAAAATGAAAAAGCATTTCTGATAGCCGAAGTGTAGAAAACATTTCAGATAAAAGATTGATAATTGAGGTTCAACCAGCACAGATTAATGGGGTAGAAAGGGTAAAGCGTTATGTGAACATCCATTTGCATTACATCGTCAGCAATCTGGAAAGGATAAGCAAAATTTGGACGTTGCACCAGTGGCCTAGCCAGCCCAGAAATTTTTTGGGGACCAAAATGTTTAATTTTAGGCGAATAACACTATTTTGTTTGGAAAAACGCCTCTCAAAGCACAAAATGCCCATATTTTCTAAATATTTTTGGGGCATGGCCCCTTTGGCCCCCCCTGGATACGCCTACGCGTTGCACTCCCTGGAAAAAAGGTTTACCACCATAAGATTTTAGCGTAAACAAAAAACATTGCAAACACGCCGTCTCGCTTGTGCAATAACAATTTTGTATGTTTTTTACAGTGATCTTAACCGCGCTTAAATGCTTGCTGCTGATTCAAATCACTGGGCTAAATAATTGAAAGCAACATGATGTGTAATCAATATTATCACATTAATGTTGTGTTATGAGCTTATCACTGAAATGGCAGTCTCAAAATCATGATTTCGTGAGCATCACTCAGTCGCCAGTGCTAAGGGCCACGACCTTTAACGCTTCACTTTGTAAGTCATCTTCTGAGCTGGAAAGGTAACACGTGATATTCGTTGATACACGACAGAGTGACGACTGCGTTTCCGTCTGATGGCACGCCAGAAGAAGTTGCCCGTGCGCAACGTCACATTCCAGTAGCTTTGATCAAAGCTTCTATCATGGTGTTCCTTGCCACGATTTCTACCTCTGCAGAATCGTCAGTTCACTTCTGTAGGAACGTCACAAAGCGTTCAGTCATACTGTTGGTAATTATTGGTAAGAAGCGAATCGAAGTTACTACTGCGTGTTAGATCTTCCCTAGAGCGGTTTGCAACTATTCTTATGAGACATTTTGTTTTAGCGGAAGAACCAGGGGCGTAACGGGGAAGCAGGGGAGGCACAATTCTCGGGGCGCCGAATCACTATGGGGCCGCCGAATGACTCCGGGAGGCGCCGAAGAGTCACAAAAATGTCACAAATATTTTCTTCAACACAGTACAATTGCTTTCGAACATGGGGGCGTTAAACTTGTTTCTTGCCCCGGGCGCCAATTAACCTCGTTACGCCCCTGCAGAGGATGACCACAGTTTTAAAAATAGGCTTTGTGCAAAGGTAATACGAGAGGTACTTGTGTTTATTAATGGAAAAACAACTCCAGCTGATTTTTTCATATTGTACCAAAGAAAGTACTGTAGGTGTTTGTCAGCATCAAGTTACCCATTTCGTAACGAGATATGAATTCATAGCTTGCAACACCTTGTCAATCACAGTTTGCAACACCTTGTATGTATGTGATGAAAAGGGCGACTCTTCAACCAACAACACTTTCCGGTCACTTCAGACGTCACGTGATCCTTATGTGTCGTCATTTTTATAGCCGTTATCCGCAGCATTTCTGTATTGTTTTGATAAATTGCAGTAGTCGCTGAAGAAAATTTTCAGTGTTTGTTTTATTTTATTGTTGCATGCACGTACGTAAAGTCTCCTTGTATTGTGTAGTAGGTATTTCGTATGCTAGTGCGTTACTAACCGGAGTTGAATCAGTTACAGGCAGTGGCGTACGGATAAAATTTTCATGGGGGTGTTTCATTCAGTGGCATATGGTGGTCATTTGTATTTGGTGTGCGCTGTTTGTGACGTTACAATTTTACGTCATATTCATGTTTCCGCACCAACGTTTTTGCGAAGTTTGTTGACATAATAGGCGTATTCTTCTACACGCAGTCCCCATATTTCATGTCATTGCACTGAATGTAAACTATCAGCGCTACAAGAGAGAATATCGGAGTAAAATACACTCAACGCTACGACACAGCAATTCATAACTGCAAAACTATCAGGCTGCATGTTAAAACAGGGGAGTAAAACACACTCATCACCACGTCAGAGCAATTTACAATGGCAAAATGAGACTGTGCTAATGTCTTGTCGAATACGAGCTGTCGAGCTTAGAAAGTGTGCGGCTGGACTGGCTGGAGCACACCCCTGTTTGCAAGATCGAATCTTGCTAAACTACACAAGAATTGAGAATGCGCGTAAGGTATGCAAGAAAACTTTCAATTTTTATTATGTATAGAAGTCCAGCAAACTTTTACTTTTCCTTTTCCATGCTGAGACATTATCAAAGACCCGAATGCTTTTATGTTAATAACTGCTGTATTTGAGCTCGTGCAATAGTTCTACCGCGCTACAGAAATTGGCAACGTAGCCAATGCGGTCAGCGCTTGCGCTGGTCAGCCTTAGCAGACAAAATAAAGACAATTGTTTCGAAAAGGGAACTATCGCGGAACACAACCTTAAACATGCGTAGTGGATGAAAGGTTTGCAAAAAGTGGTGAGATGGTTTCTGGACACAGACGATAATCCAAAATCCCACAAAAATCTATTTATTACTTTTTGGCCCATTTAAAATGTTCCTTGAAATTTGCATGCAAATTTATTCCGTGCTATTTGCATTAAGTCGACAAATTAACTAGCAAAAAGTATGCGAAAACAATTAATCTCCTTTGCGCAGGTATAAAGTTTTTGTAAAATATCAAGCTCAAGTGGGGGGTTAACCCCAACCCCCCTTGCGTACGCCCTTGGTTACACGACTTCAGTTTAGTTACTATGAACAAGTCGTCCCTTCAGAACCAGGAACGGAGTCACACAAGGAACTGTACTCGCCCATTGTTTGTACAATATATAAACAGCGAACATTCCGGAAACCTCAGCCACGCGCTATACGTTTGCCGACGACGTCGCTTTGACAGTCTCGGCCTCTACGTTTAACGAAGCGGAACTCATCTCCGCGATATCTCTGTTGTCAACAATTGCCTGACTAATAGGGTTGCCGGATGCGTTTTCTAAAAATACCGGCCATTTTTTTAACAGTGACAGATGTAGGCTGTGTCGTAATTCTTAAGTGCATATTTAATGACACGGGATTCTCCAATGATATTTTGTAAAAAACGCTGTTTTTACAATGTATTTATTTTTGTGTTATTTTCTTTTCAATTTCAAGAAGCTCCCATAATGCTTGTTTCAAAAATTTTAAAATAGTGTATAAACGTATGCTTTGTGAGCAGAGTCTATAGCCTTATGCTAGGCATTAGCAAAATGCCCTACTTCAGCGCCGGATTTAGGGGAGGGGGCAAGGGGCCCGGGCCCCCCGTGAAAGAGGGCCCTCTACCATGTTAATGTGTTTAGCCATGTGTGCGACATGTTCGTGCCACTTAGTCGTCGTTAGTCATTTTTTAAAGTTTGTTTGTGGACGCTATTTTCGGTCGGACAATGCAGCAGTATTTCACTTGAAGAATATTTGATATTGTGACGAAATAACTATAACACTTATTTTTTTCCTGAAAGTCGGTCAGGTATCTGAATCTAATGAATGCAAGATCAAGCCACGTAGAACATGTTAGCTTACGTCTCTACTCGTTTCTGGTAGATTTTGCGTCGGCTTAACTCAGGTTTGCACAGGCCACATATGAGTAGCATTGCTAGGTATGGCTACCATGCGCCTTCTTTTTGAAGTACATGTCCACTTTTTTCATGAGAAATGAAATATTCTCCGAGGACAGCAGCTAACCCACATTATTTTAAAAAATCAATGATTATATTTGAATAAGAGCTGATGATGCCTGCTTCGTAGGCGAAATATATACTCTGTAAGATCTTTAGTATCTGATTCTTTGCTGAGAAAGGATTTCTGTTAATAGACAATATTCTCTATTCGCAAATGTCAAAATGTCCTCCTTTTTGCATTTCTTATTTTACATAGCCATAACAATCAGTATAGCGTAACTGGAGCTTTGAGTCAGGGTGGAAAACGTAGTAAAAAGGCGCCCACTGGCCACTGTACAGGGCCCACTAGCCAACACTCGGAAAAAAATTGAGAAATGATGGTGAATCCGTATGTGGATAGCTATGCTAAAATCCTAAATCACCGGAAAATAATCCGAAAAACGCAATAAACCACAACCTCCTGAAAACCAAACGAATATTGAAACCGAAATATCAGTTAAATTGGCGGTTCGGTTTTCACATTTAGATTGCCAGGGAGAGAGAATTCGCCCCTCGGCCCTCCGTCACTTACGTCACTGGCTATGATATTTTGTTTTTGCATATAGTAGGCTAATCTCTTCCTACTACACTGCAACAGGATACGAGCTGGTGGTGTAGCTTAGTTTATGGGACGGCATGCGAGTTAATCTATGTTTTGGTTACATTAATTCTCGGCTGGAAAGGCCAGAATGCTTTCACATTAATCGTTACATATGACCTTGGCATTAGAGTGCGGACTGCTGACGCCATTATACTGTACTAGCTTTGCTGATGAACCGTGATATGGTGATGATACGGTGGACTATATAGCTAATCCAGGGATGCAAAAATGCGGTCGCGAACTCGATCAAAAGCTTGGAGCGCACAAATGTTTTTTTGCATTTTACACTTTATGCATATGAATGCTGTATGGCAAAGCTTATGTAGGCGCTTCTAAAAATTTCTGCGCGCTACTAACATTCACAGAAATTTTTGCATCCTGAGCTAATCAATAATGCTGAAAAATGAAGAAATACAACAGGAGTATTTTTTCAGAAAAGGACTAAATTATTTTTAAGCTGAGTGAATTACATGTGTTTGCATTTGCACAGTTCGCAAAGAAGAGTGAAAAAACTATTGTGACTTTGTGGATATTGCGTACCAAAAATTATTTCTCGTAGCGTAACCAGGTGGCTATCACTTTATCGCAGCTTGCCAAGGATGCTTCAATTGTACCCAGCTTCAAATTCATACTTCATGTCAATCGACAAACCAACTGTTGTTCTGAAATGTTTTTTAGGAAATTCTCTGAGAGAATTCTGTTTAACACATTATGACATTTGCAATCATTTGTGGTTGCTTTTATTGAGAAAGTTCAGGATATTGAGAAATCAAAAGCATCAGTTGTTGAGGTTGTATCGTGTTTCGCCACTGTGAAGGCAAGAATTCAATAGAGACATTAGATGTGCATATCAAGCCAAGTTAAATCAGCACTAAGAAAATTCAGCGAAGACAAGGATCATGAGTGTGATTTATTCATGTCAGATGTATCTGGATCCGCCCTGTGTCCAATTTGTCGACCTTCTCATGGACTGCACTGCCTGACGGTTTTGGACTATGAGACAAGCGAATGGCTGTTCAAGACCTGCCCCGAGGTCTAGTGCGGCCTAGCAGTGGACAGTAACAACTTGTTCAAACATCGAAGAAGATTTATTTTCAAAATACCGGCTTCAGGCACTGATTTAAAAAATACCGGCCTCTTACCGATCTCTCCTAATTTAGCAGTAACATACCGGACATCTGGCAACCCTACTGACTAACTGGAGACTAAGAAGACTGTGTGCTCCGTCTTCCACCATAAAAAAACACTTGGCAAACTACTAGCTGAACGTCAAATTGCAACCCAGAGTAACAGTGAAGTTCAACCAACATCCATCATATTTTGGCATATGCTTGGATCACTCTCTTCCGCTGAGAACACACTTTTTCTGTATACACTGGACATGAGTACACGTTGGTCAGAACTTTGAGTTAACAAGATATTCTAAAAGAGCAAGATTGTCCACCTCATAGATGTGGCACGGAGGTTTAAATTTGATGGAGGCCTAGTCATGCAGGATGTTTGGTGTCTTCTGCACCTTGCCACACTCACACAAATGTGAGCCGCACAGGCCCATTGATTTCATGTTGGCCACAAATCGGCCAACACCAGTCCTCAGGCGGTTGAGCTGAACCCAGGCATTTCTGAGAGGTCGCAGCCTGGTGGTTGTGGACCAAATGCGGCAATGAAAGATTGGAAAGCCAGAGGGATTGGTGTGGTGGGTGTATCGGCAGTTGACAACAATTCCGCGAAGAAACGAAGAGGTTTTCTGCAGGGGAGACATTTCAGAAATGGTTTTAGGTACAGAGTTTCGTGTAAGAGAAGTTTTGGATTGAGGTCTTTGGTGTAACTGAGCCTCGCCTCAGGTGGGGTGATACCAGATAAAATGTGCAATAAGGATGTGGGTGTGCTTCGTAGGAAGCCAGTGATAACACGCATCGACTCGCTTAATGGAACACCGATTAAGGTTGGTGCGAACGCTGCGGCACCACACTGGGGCACATACTCTGTCGCAGCGAATGCAAGAGCCAGCCAGGATGTCCTTAGAGGAAGCTCCCAACTCGGCACTGGCCATCCCCTTGATGAGTACCACTTGCGACGAGACTTTCTTCTTGAGTTAAACACTATACATCAACACACCAAACATTACAATACTTCAAAGCTAAACACTTGAAAAAGCATGCGAAGCTACAAAACAAACAAAAGTGGAAGAACGTTCTATGCCTTGCGCACAGCACATCGTCATCTAGCATTAGCCTTGCTTGGAGCCATAAGCGTAGCCAGGGGTCCAAGGGGGATATGGCCCCTCCCAACTTTCTAGAATATCTTGTCATTTCGTGCTTTGAGAGGCGGTGTCCTAAACTAAATACTGTTGCTCGCTTAAAGTCAAAAGATTTGGCCCAAACAAAAATTCTGGGCTGGTTACGCCACTGCTTGAAGCACCGCAGCGTGGCCGCTGCTTGTGCACCATCCAAATCACACGCACAACACATCTGGGACATTTCACTGCTGATTCGCAAAACTGCAGCAGGTTACATGGCAAATGTTTTGCTGGTTTTTCTTTATGAATTTCTTCGAACTCGGTGAAGTTGTTGAAAGCAAATGTGTTTGTAATTAATTTAGAAATATTAGCAAATTACAATTGCACAAAAACAAAAAGTTCCAAACTATTATTATTACATTTAGATAAAAATAGCTTCAACTATTATTGTAATCAATTACTAATTGTAATTGATCCAATTCTACTAATCCATGTCATATAAACCTTGAGTCTGAGATAAAAAATAAACAAGTACGTTGAAAATTGTCCTGGCCAAACAAGAAACGATATTGTATTTGACTGTCGAATTTAAAGATTTGATAAAAAATGTAGATGGTTGTGAACCTCATACTACATGTCATTAAACATTTTGGTAGGTATAAAACATTTTCTATGAATTTTTAAAAACTCTTTACAAATTATGCGTGTGGTCAGTGGCGTAATTGACGGGGGAGAAAGAGGGGCGAATTGCTCCCCTGGCAAATGTTGATATAGCGCCAGTAGTAGAAGTGGGGAACGCTTTGTTGAGAGAGATACCTGTCTTACTGTAATCAAGCTAGTTAAAAACTTCAGAAAAATTAGGTAACATAAGCGCAAATATTTCGCTGGCACAGCAAAAAGTCAAATGAGCACCGATCACCCTTTCAAAAATCAAGGTATGTCATTCGTTTGACTACAGCAGTGCTTATAATCTGTATTCGGCTTTTAACACTGTTCTTATTCATACCTGGAACAAACAAATGGTGTTAAAAGACTTCAAAAATGGGCAACTTCTCGCCAAGACCTCACGTTTTCCCGATCAAAATGTTCCTTTGTGCAGATTAAAGTTTTGGAGCTTTCTTTTGCAAGATTCATACACTTCAGAGTGTGCTGTCACAGAACGGTTAACACTTTCCATTTCGTGCTTATGAGGAGAACATCTTTAACGTATGAGCTTCGAAATCAATTGACCGAGTTGAAAAACTTGTTTATAATAAAGTTTAGCACAATTGTGATTCCTCGTTGCTTTCATCTTGGGGATCCTACTCTGTTTCAAGGTATTTTTGCATGCGCTGCGGTAGTTATATGGGCGCCGAAAAGAATTTAAAGTGTGAGATCTGGGGTTTGCTCTAGGCGTACTACCTTGTCCTCACCTATGGTTAACTGGTTGTGTGACGCCCTCAATAATCATACAAACTTGGAATGTCCTTTTGCCCAATTTCACACAATTTCATGCAATTTGTTTTCTTTCACACCATTTCTAAGAAGACTGAAATACCTGAAATACGAAAACGCATCCACACTCGCTGTAATTTCATAGCAGATATTTTCATACTCAATTTGCGAAAACAAGATTAGTACCAACGTTGAAGTAACACTAGTAATTTATGAACCAAAAAACGTTTTCGTCATATGCGTTCGTATAGCTCTGTATCCTTAGACTCTTGGGCCAAAATCGTGTGCGAGTAATCCGTATTTGGAACCATACTGTACGGAACATTTTAAAATTTTACTGTGCACAAGACCATCACGAGCAACCTTACTACAAACAGAAGGTTCATTAATTTGTCACCGAGATGTTTTGGGTTAGGTCATCAGTGTAAGACAGATCAACGTGTGCACGGAAAAATGACACAAGATTGAGATGAAAAATTAGCTTACCTTATCGACAAGGTCAGGCACTCAGCAAAATTTTAAAGAGAATATTCTTTATATAAAAAAACATAGAAACAGTAAAATACTAAGGAGGTACTTGTGTCTTGGACCACCTTTGAAGAATAGTGGGAGGTCCGGACGTTCCAAACTCCCTTGTTTCCCCCCCATACTTGTAGCACATGCTCAGTGTAAAGTCATTACAACAAAGGTAATGCATGTAGTTCTTCAAGTACAATCTTGTACCATGAGGTTAATCAGAAAACATCAAAAGAATAAAAAGTAACTTTAATTTCTACTTGCTCTCTATTTTGATCTGAGATGAACTAAAGGAGATTTTGTCATTTAACAACTGGAAAAACAAATCCGCTGTCACCTTGTTTGGCTGGTTATTGTTGCAACCTTCGATGGTGTCCGCGCTAGGCTTCATTCTGTTCATGACTTGATTTGTGGCCAAGAATGGATCATCGCTTCCGTTCATCACCTCAGTGAGTTTGTTCCACTTCCAACCCTTCTCGAAGCAATCACAGACTGAAATAAGAGTAACACTTCAGGGGTTTACAACTTCTTTGACCGTTCAAAGCTGCTGTTAATAAAACAACTTCAAATCATCTCTAGTGGCTGTGGATGGTACTACTGCAGTTTCTTTGGTGACATATTTTCAATGTCAGGACGGGCAGAAGGTTAATACCATATTCAAGCCTACGCCATGGTTCATTTCGCCGTAAGTTTGTATGACAAGACTTAGTTTTGGTGGAACTTCGACGAACCGACGGTAAAAATTGTTTTAATTAAAGCAAATAGCCTGCCCACGCAATGTCGTACAGATGTATTATTTTTTTCTTCAAGATAACAAACAAAGAATGCATACAATAAAATAAGATATTCCGCAGAGAGCAAGTGTTGAAGTTCGTTCTGGTGAACACGCAATTAAAGAGTGTTTTGGCTTGTATGTGTGAAAAAAGATTTGTGCAACATCAATCATGCAGAAGTGTTGAGTGTTACGGAATCCGGACAAAGCTGTGTGGTAGATTTCGACAAAGACTTTAACCACACAAATAGCCTTTAGCTGTCCTGGATAGGCAGCTTATCATGCAAACCACTCAACAAGATGAATGAATTCTGCTTCTGAACATGAGCGGTCGCGCTGCAGAGCAAACAACCGTCAGTCCTGAGAATCATGCACTGGCCAAAGCAGACATGAAACGACAACCACTTCCCCGACACATGTCACGTTGCTTGCATTCGGGTGAGCAAACCCGCCAAGCGAGTTGCTTATTCATCATCGTGTTTATCGCAAGCCACATCCTGATTTTCATGGCAGCTGTTCAGCGCAGAGAAAAACAGAGGTTTATAGTAAAACGTTTAGGTGTGTATCCACGAGATGCCCCACAAGCAGAAGTTCGTTGCGGCGAGAGTATATAGATGTCAGGTGAAGGTAGAAAACGGGAGGTTTAGTTTTGTGTCTTTTTCAAAATAGTCATTAAAATGCACATTAGATATACAGTAGGCTAAAAGTACGGTATATTAGAAACGACAACAAAACTATTAGTTTCAACTTTTTTATGTAGCAGCTGTGTTTCTTGTCAGTTTACGAAGCTGCTGAATTTATTTCCGCACTAAAACTGCGTTTTTATGTGAGTTAATTTATAGAATAAACGTAAAAATGAGGACAGAATAAAAACGCACCAACAAGGACATGGCGCAGCTAAATGCTTGCTGTTGTCGCAACAGTAGCCAAGCTTTAAGGTAAACAAATGTAACTTGACACAATCGCTGCGATTGGCTGCTTTAAAGAAATTGTCACCACAACAGTACACTAGATTTGCTTATTTCGAGAAGCACGCAAGTAGAGCTGACATGCAAAACAAACCAAAAACAACATATTTTAATTTTAGCCTTCAAAATATACACAATACGACATGTATCAATTATCTTTGCGATAATTGTATAGGTATGGCAGCAATACTATAATTTGTCAATTTTTACTCGAGTTTTTAATGACTACGTTGAAGAATTGTTTCTTGATTTGTACGCTTGCAGGTCTGTAGCCTTTCGGAAGTTTTCAATTTTTTTCAAATACCAATGAAAAAAGTGTGGCGTAGTTGTGAAGGTCATTATTATTATGATAACACAGACGCTTTAGAACAAACATTTTGCTGGGTGAACNAAGTGTTCCAACAACATTTCCGCTACATCTACCAGGTTAAGGACAAAACGTTGTCATTTGTGTGTTCCATACTTGCCATAAGCCTATGCCATATTTACTTCGAACTTGTGACATTCGCGTGTTTATAATCTGTGTGCAAAAAAGATTTTGTGTTGGTTTTTAATTGCACGTATGCAGTGTATTTATTAATAAATATCAAGAACGTGCATTGCTCGTAGTCACAAATTGTTTATATTTACGACCATTAAGAATGCAATGTAAACTAACAGAATAGATTTACAGCTTTTCAAAAATTATAATAAATCTTTGTCCAAATTTCATAATTTTTAATTTTATGCTGATGAAACCTGAAAACACTCAACATTATATTCAAATCATTTGCACTTGTGTTTTTTGTTAGATTTCCTGTAATTTTTAAATAATTTTTTTTCGTTGTTGTTACGAGATAAGTTTGCATACGATTGTAGAATTGGAAAATAACATTACAATTTTATTCTGTCAGCTAAAACTTATTTCCACAGAATAAGTTTGTGCAACGTTTCGTATCTGGTTGTGGAGCATAATGTATAACTTATCGTATCAAAACTCAACTTTATCAAACTATGTCGAGCCTGACTACAGCTCAGTATGGTGGATTCTTCTGCAAACAGCAACGTGTGTGCTCACGATGATACAACTTTACGTGTTGTTCAATCTACTGCGTTATGAAAATATTACAAGGAGAAGTGAACAGGAAATGCACGCCACGAAAAGCCTATCGCAACGACGATCGTCACATACCAGGAGGTCGTCGAGAAACTCTCAGAAAGTCTGGTAAGTTTTTTTTATAAATTTGCTGTTACCGACGTCATGTCCTGTCAAACTCTTTCGCGATGTCATAAGTTTGCTGTTATGTACTTACCAGTCCGTCTTTTCAGGCTGCGACGACTCATCATTCTAGCAAGCGCAAGTGCTTTGTTTAAGCTTGTTTCCAACCAAATCGATCTGTTTTACGGAACGAAATCCAATGACGCATGCCAAGTTCTGGGTTATGCGGCTGTGTCGGGATATGGAGGCTCTCTCTGCTTTGTGTACTTTGGATTGTGGTTGCGACAAGCTTCACTGCAATCATTAAATGCATTGTGCCACCTTCCTCGAAAAAAAATCCGTCTTGCTTGCAGCTGGGCCTTGCTTGTGGTTATGGTAGTGGCGTTTGCTGTACTGTTCTTCCTTAATTTTGTGACAATGGCATTGAGCGCAAGTCCTTATGGATGTATTTTCAGTGACATCGGAAAAGTGTCACAGTCGGCTCGTTCCAGTGCTGGCCTGGTTTTCACGTTCGTCTTCCAACCGGCATTTGCGGCATTGCTTTTGTACCCGCTGCTGAAGAAAATGCCTTCTCAGAGAAGAAAGACTATCAGAAGTGAAACTGCATACAAAAATGCTATGCGAGTTTACAGGCTGATAAAGCGCTGCTTAATTACATTGCTTATAATAACTGTGAGCGATATAGGTACAATAATCGCTTCTTTCAAACTGGAAACATCCCCAGTCATTTTGTTGGCAATGGTGTATGATTTGAATGCATTCATCGGAATAGCTTCCCTGCTCTTTTCTTTTGCTGACTGGAGAAAACGCCTGGGTTTCCGCACCAATCGCAATGACAGCAATCAACCAACTTCAGCAAGTTCATCTTAATTTGTTGCTATCAGTCATTCTCAACCAATGTCGCATCAACCGAAAAGTAACTCTGTCTTTTAGTCTGGCCGCAGGTTCTTCGAACAACGCCACCTTACGCACGCTGAGCAAATCGTAGAGAAAGCAGGGTTTAGCAGTCATGGAGTTGAGGGAAAAGTAAGTTTTAGCAACTTTTTAAAGAAAATGTTGAAAGGAATATTTATTCTGAAAACCGCACAATCTGTTTGAATTTGAAAAGCGTTTTTTACAAAGGCTTGTTGTCATCTTTTTTATTGTAACATTTCGCAGCTCGGAGTCATTTTGTTCTACTTCATATGCATTCTAACTGCAAGTGTTTTCGGTATAACATCGTGATGTGTTATCTCTTGTTCGCACATTGCAAACTCAAAGCCAGAATTTGAAGTGACTAATTGCTCAGTTCAATTACATGGATAACACATAAAAGGAAGTGCGTCAAAACGGGCAGACGACTTTTTGATTAAGGCACTAAATGAAAAAATATAAGTTAACGTTTCTTGCACGTCATGTCTGCAACTATTAGTCGCCTACATTTTTTGCTTAAAACCTTCCATGCTGTCTAACTATCATGCACCAAAAGTAGTTGCTGTTATCTTGCAATTCAAGGTTATAAAACAGTAAGTTATCTTATTTCCTGATTTAGTTCCACTTTGAACATCCCATTCTTGTTGCCCTCATGCGGCCTGTGTTGCAAAAAAGCTCATATCGAACAAATGTCTGCTGATTCCACTACCAAATGAACTAGCAACATTGAACAGAATTTAATTCAGTATTGTCAGATTGATCTTGTCTCTTCCTCCACCGAAGAAGCGTTCCCCACTTTTTTAGGACCGCACCACTGTGTATTGATTTTATAAGGTATGAAAGCATCAGAAACGTGTGGGTACTGTACAGAGGACAAACATGATCAAACAACCAATTGTTCTGTATGCTCCTTATGAATTGATGAATACTATATCAATTACAAATGCTTTTAATCTAGCATTTGTATAACAACTTGCAAGCAAGCAGTATGTTATCTATTTGTTGCTTAAATTGTTTTCTGATTCGAAATTCTACAAACCACGGCAAGAGAAAGAAAATCATTTTTTTGAATTCTTTTCGCTGACCAATTCACTGCGGGTATCGCAATATAAACAGCGTAAGTAACTACTGAACTTTATAGTACCACGCATTAAATCACTTGTAATTTATAATAACCTTTATTGCAAGTTTCGTCTGTTTCGGCAGCTTCAAGCAAGCTTTTACGGTTTTCTATTCTTATGACATGACCAGTTGAACAAAATGATTGTCTCTCCATGAATTACATATAAACAATGCGTTGGTATAGCAACAATGTCGTCATTTCATAGTATCTTTCAATTCCTTAGTTGGGAACCGTTATTCATCCTCAGGAAGACACTGTTGGTGTAGCTCTGACGCATGCCTACACAAATTTATTACTTGTTTAAATAACTTATTGAAAACCGAAACAGATGGTTTTACATAAGGACAACCACAAAAATAAACTATGACAGTAAGGAGCATGTTTGGGGCTTGCATTTTTCCAGAGAGTTCTTTGAGTTACATCGTCCAACCAACTATTCCAAGCTTTAGATTTGAACGGAATGGCTTAAATCAGTGGTTCCCAAAGTGGGTGGTGAGAAACTCTAGGAGGACGGTGAGGTAAAAATGGGCGATTGGGGGGCGGTGAAGCAGAAATGGGCGGTTGGGGGGCGATAGGAGACCCAGTTAATAATTACATTTCTGTTGTCTTACTAACTTTGAGTGACCAAATG
>JGI24159J19872_10005066_pt1 | contig 16958 bp, 13 predicted proteins | sample Ectturendosymbi4_FD_19872 | JGI IMG/M metagenome (IMG submission 19872) | reverse complement strand
ACACACACACACACACTTTCACCAAACCCTAACGAAGTAGCAAACGCTTTCAAAACTGATTTTGTCCATGACTTGATTGAGACTAGGCCGATGTGATAAAAACCAGATGAATGTAAAATTGTCAGGCATGAAAAGTAACGATTCCAAAAACGTTAGAATAAGCTTGACTTTAAAAAATCGTGTAAACAAGTACAATAATCCGTGCAATACAAATATCGTGTGGGAAAAATTCGACACACATACTTGTTTTGTTAATATAATTATTTTCAACTAATATACAGGTCTAAATAAATGCAGTTAACAAAATGAATGCAAACGAGAAATTTTGAAACGCTCGCCTGTCTTCGTCGACAAAATTGCGTAATCTTATAGCAGTTACCAAATACACCTAATGAAGCAATAACATGTCGTCATCGCAACAAACTTTGGTACTTAACGGCAATAATAGGGTTCGTATGCCGCAGATAACGCAAGCATGAACGCGAAACATTCAGCAAAGTTCGAAGTTCACCAACAACAAGCAGCACGCACGTGACACCTCCCACGACCTCAAGTACTAGACCAGGACATTTTCGAGAAAAGCAAAAATCGTATCTGCTGCTGACAAAAACGTGCCGCACTCATTTTTGAACTTGAAGACAGCGAAGTAAAACTTAGCAGCCCGCCCGAAGAGCTGAGCGTAGCTCGAACAAAGCCGAAACGTGCGCAATTCGCGATTGCACAGAGCGGGCTGACTAAATGCGACCCACCGTCCAAACGCAACGAAGCTAAGATCGCACATCGATGGAAGTTTCTGCTACGAGACGAAAGTTCACCAGGTTCGTGCCAGGAGGCCATGCTGGTTAAAGTTAACAACACCCTTCGCACATTGCTATCCATGCAATCAATATGTTTACGGCATCGCTCTATCTCTACACAATATGCGTCTAACCTCGGGGGGCAGGAAGAATTGGACAAACATCCAACATCTCGTATGATGCTCAATATGTTTCTTAACTTGTTTCAAAATATTCTTGCATTTCTGTTTCTACGTTTCATCTTTTTTTTTCGTTGTTCGTTCCGAATGAGTGACATGATAACGTTGGGCAGAGAAAAGACAGCGCGCGCGAATAGAAGAAAACTACGGGTTTCTTTGAGCATTTTTCAACAGCAACAGCTACGAAGCCGGATGAGCGCTGATTTGGCGCAAAGCATTTTCACCACGAACAAAGAAAATAACAGAATCGTTTCAGGAACACACCAAGGCTTGAAAACTACCGCCGGTAAGTCTTTTAACCGAAAGAAGTATCAGTTAGCGTCACGACGTTAATAACACTAAAGAGACGGCAAGCGAGAAGACACCAATAGGAGCATACAAAGCATTCTTCTACCGAAGAAAACCTTTCGCTAGTAACAGCAGGCCCACCACACTGAGAAATACCTTGAGAAGCCACCGCGATTAAGCGTGATTGAAGCGTCAGCCAAGTCGGTACTGATGGTGCGGCCGACGGCTTTTTTGTAAGATATGCTGCAGCACGCAAAAACACATGGGTAAACACTGGCGATGGTGCCGAAAACTGAAGCAGGATTCATTGCTTTCCTCGGCAACGCAGAGTGCATGCTCCAGTCACAAGTGCATGTACGCTGAAGACTTGATTTATTCACATTTTACAACTTCACAAGGAAGTCGCTTACGGGGGAGCCAGACTTGGCGCTTGGCGTAAGGGCAGCTGGGAAAGGGGGGCACTCCAAATAGGCAATAACGTGAACAGTGGGCTGTGTGGCGGAGGGTTGGAAGTNAGGACGAGTTAAGCCATTTAAAAGACAGGTTAGACAGCAAACTGCGGCTTTCGTCGCATGCGGGNACTGCCAAGCGATCAAAGGGAAAGAGAGCGCTGCAAAATAAGCTTAAAACGAAACCGTCGACAGTAGTGCTATGCACTTCGGCTGCGGTTTTTCAAGGTTAGATCGGATTAAACATTACGCGCACGGCACTGCGTAAAACGTGGCCACGAGTAACTCCTTTTTGGTCGTATAGTTTCGCATCATGTCAAGTTAACGTAACCTCCGCTTTTATTTTCACATTTTCCCGCTTATTTGAGGTTATCCGATTAACGACAACTTAGATTGACAGCCGGCCTGCTTTCAGCGTCAACACTTTTCGCTTTGAGCCGAACTCAATCGTTTGAAGTCGATGCATCATAAATACGACCGACATTTCCTTTCTGTTTCAGATGTATCTACAGTATCACTGAATCCGGTGCACTACAAGAAGAGCTTTATTCCTTCTTATACTTCTGAGTGTGCTTTCTTCGTTCTTAACAGTCCTTAAAGCCGACACTATGCTGTGCGTTCGACGTGTATCAACCCCGGCATTATCGTGTCCTTCGGCTTCAGCCATCAACAACGGCACCACTCGAAGCTACCACAGAGACACAGATGCCCAGTGGCGGCCTGACCTAACACTGCTCACTCACCTTCTTCGAAACGTGGCCGCGACGTTTGATGAAGACGGCGCGGCGTCTCCTCCATATCGCTTGTACGACCCTGAGCGCTGGTAACTGCAGCAAGAACAACGCACCGATAAGGACAGGAAGCAACGACCAGTTGCTGGGCGTGAGCGATCGCCAGCAACCGGATCAACAGCAGAAAATGCGGAGCACGTGAACACTAAGATCCGGGCAATCAAGTTCTGTTTCTATGACATTTCAAATTGTGCGTTAAAAACCGGAAAAACGCAGTCGCCACATATCAGCTGTTTTTGCAAAACTTAAAGAGAGCGGTCGCTATCAGGCCAGTTACCCACTGCAAGCTGACGGATCAGCTGATGCCAGTGTGTTTGTTTACTCGTTAACGACCGGGTGCACTCGATTCAAGTGCAAATACTCACGACTGGTTAGGCGCGTCATTGCACGCAAGCATTGCGGTGTTTGTGCGAATGTCACGAACTGACCGCTCCTCGTTTGCAACACGAGCGGCGAACACACGTCGTGGCTGATACTGCGTTAAAGCATCAGCGGCGGTGCCTGTGAAGACGGTGGGACTCAGCTGCATTTTTCAAGTGGAATCAGTTGCAGTCAAACAATTCCATGACGCTGAGCAATGAAGCCAGTTGCGTATTTTCAGGTTTTTCCTTCCTGCTCTGTTTTCTATTTGAATAAGGACGAAGGATGCGTAATTTTACGTGAAAATGATTTCCTATGAAAATTTTGCCGATGGACCCCTTGCTTACCCCATTGTGGAAAGTGCTCACTTGAATACAGATATATGCAAGTTTGCATCATCGCAAAAAGATGAAAGCAGAGTCCAGTCGGCGGATTCTTTGAAAACGTACAGAAAGCCTAGTGCTTTTAACTGTTGTCCTTCCTGTTTCAGAAATTCGTGCCCGGGCGACATTCCATTTTTTAAAATGCCATTGACCACTTATTGGAGAAGTGAAAGATAAAAGCCATTAACAATTGAGACTTTGGAAATATTCTACTGGCACTGGATGTATATTGCATATCTAGTGACGCCGATTTCACTGGTTGCTCCCATTGATACAGCCATGGCAACGGACGCGTCGTCTCTGTCAAAGTTCACACAAGGGATACACAAGGTCATGCGCATTGCTTCTGACCGGTCAACGTGAGGTCACAGGCATTGGTTGTGATCGGCCGCGCAACGCCCGCATTGTCACTGTTCGCGAACGCCGCTCGAAACAGCGCAGAGCTTCGATACTTTTCAGATTAATTTCTCCAACGATCCAAGCATCCCGCGCGGCGGCAACAACACCCAAACTGCTTGTGACTCAAAACGATCCAAGCACAAGCCGATCAGGCTGAGCTGAGGAAAGGTGCCATCGGGAAACGATGCTTACCCTGTCTTCTCGGTTGCGCTTTCGGTATCTTTCCCTGTCGACTTGTTCGCTGTCCGTGCGTCGAGAATTGGTGCGACACGTGCGGTCCGCTTACTGGTGTCCCCCTGCAAGAAGCACAGAGATATTGCGCCATCGCCGAATGTTTCACAACAGAAGGAAACCGCAGAACGCACGGCAAGGGCGATTAAGTGAGACGTGCTGCTGGCAGAGACCAGGTTCTGTGCGACCTGAGGAGAAAACGCAGTGACGGAATAGGAGGTTGAAAACGACGCGGAGCGTCTCGAAGAGCGTGCTCCATGCAAGTTAATTAAACGGCGAAAGTGCAAATGTTTGTCACCGGGTCTGAAAACCAACACGACGAAGAGAAAAATCGGAATTTCATTGCGAACGTCTGTTTTTTTCCAAAAAATAAACAACTAGTTGAGGGCGTGGCCGCAACGAGCAACAAATTGGCTGCCGAACTTTTTTTCCACCGCCACTGAATCGACGCAGGACGAAAAGCAAAGCTGTGTTAATTCCCTGTCCATCAGCAAGCTGCTGTTGTTCGCTGACCTTTCTTTGTGCGCTGTCGTCAGCAGCAGCAGCAGCAGATCTCGCGCTGCTCCCCGAGGTCGACTGCAGTTTGTCAAAATCACTCTGTCGCGGCGTCATCGATACCGGTCGCTGGAACGGCTTCATCTTCTCGTCGTAACTGCCCGTCTTTCGCAAACCTGTTCCCGCAAATTGACAAATACAAATGCGATGCATTGCGCAACAACGACCGGGCGTCGCGCTTTTTAAAAATGTGACTCTTCTCTTTTCCAAACGCCACGCAACCACGTTCTCGCACCGAAACCGCGGGATAGCAACCAGTAAAGCCGGGATGCCATAACCCAGCGCGTTTTATCAGCGTACAGCTGTGATGCGAGAAATATACGCGGGAGTAAGTTTCGCTGAGCACGTTTACCGCGAACAAGTCGTACTACATTGAAATGTGGTTTTCACTTACAAGGCAAGTGAAAGTTTTACTCCACAGCGCAAACACGCGGAGCGCCGAGGTAACGTGTGTGTGCGCATGCGGGTTTTACACAGGAGTAGCATTCTGATTCGGTAGCAATTAAACTACTGCAGACAGATATACTTTATTATTTCATTGTTGCATCACAACATTAACCCGGAATCAATGAACCGTTACGTGAGCACAATTGCCAGCACGTGCTGTATTGCGAAATCTGATTTAAGGCAAGCCTCCCCTTTGCACAAAGATCCAGTGTTGCCAACCTTGCGGCTTTCCCGCGAATTTTGGCTTGTATTTTTCTGGATTTGCGTTTTTTTAAGACTTGCGGGTTGCTTATTTTTGGGCTTGTTGTAATAAAAATTAGCTTGTTTTTTTGCCTTGTATTTTGCAGATTTCTGTTTTGCGGATTGCTATTTTTTAATTTTATGGCATTTTTGCTGTTTCAATGTACTGCAAAACGAAATTTGGGCGTGTTTTTGTGTAAATTTGCTCATTTTAGGCTCGTGTTTTTGGACTTGCCACCCTGCTTTTGTGTTTAATTCTTTAATTCATCTGCTGTTTTTTCTTTCCAACGCATTTTGGGCTTGCATTCCCGTTAAATTACTTATTTTGGGCTTGTTTTTCAAATGTACTTGCTTGTTCTTGCAAAATAACCTGGCGTCACTGACAGAGATACATGTGATTTAAGGTAGCAGCTGAGCATGATGCGAACAAGGGTTTCATTTCTTAACTCGAGAGTTGACTTGCGCAAAAATATTCGACATGCATAAAAAAAAAAGATGGCGTCAGGGTTGCTTAGCGACAGTCGATCCTCAGTCCGACAAGCGAACATGTACCGAGAAATTAGGGTAGGAAGCCTTGTCAACAAAAAACTTGCCTGATTTGAGCTTTTATCAATTCAAAATGNAAAGCTTCGTAGAATTTTTGTAGATGCGCTATTCGACAACCAGTTGATATTTGCTTGCTGTTAAAATAGGTTAAAATAGAACAAGGTGTACTTCTCCAATTAGCGACATATGTTTTGATCGTGTTCGTGCGAAGTTCTCTATCACAATAACATTACCGAGTTTTTCGCATTTCGCAAGATGGGCCAGGATTTTACGCAACGTCACTCCAAACTTCCAATTAATCAACACTATCAACGTCGAAATTCGCTGGGCTATTTCCGTGGTCATTTTAATTTCAAGCAGGCATTCCGAGCGCTGTGTTGACGGTAACTCCAGCAACGTTTAAGTGGAGAAATAAGGGAGTGCCGCGTGACGAAAAAAAGATGGTCGCAGAGCACCGCGATAGCAAGAGAAATCAACTGAAAAGCAAACCGCGCGCTACCTAATCCCTTTTCTCCTTTGACCGGACAATGCCATGGGATTAGTTGATACTGTACTAGTTGATGGCCAGCATACAGTATGCAGCGTAAACAGCAAAGAACACGTAAAGTAAACCGAACGAAGGGTTTACTCTTACCCGATCTCCACGTCCCAGGCGCGCCTTCCTTGATGTCGGGATTCCGTTCCGTGGGCGTGCTCGGAGTGGCGCCAGGACCGTTCGCAGTTTTCTAGAAAAAAAGATTATAACGTCAAAGACGCACTAACACCGGCGGGAATTCCCCTCATACGTGAGCGCGACGTGCACGGCACATTTCCACAGACCGCAAACAAAGTAAAGCTGGGGATGTTTGGACACTGATGAAAAAAGTGGCGCCACGATTGTCCAGCACAAGAGAGCTGCTTCCAGCAATGCAACGGAATAAGAGTCATGCCACAGACCAGACATTGGACATTGTGACGTGTTTTGGCATTGTAACGCTGAAGAGAGCAGGCAAGCACGTGAAACAGCAATCGTTTCTATGCATGGGCAACATGAATTCAGCTCATTTCGTTTTAACCAGAACAGCTTGGCGTCATCTGACAAATATACAGCTTTGGCAAAAATTTCATCCACACAAAAGTAAATATTCCGCTTGAAAAACGATTACGTGACCCTCCTACTCAACTCTGAAAAAAACTGTGTCAGCTTTCCTCAAGGTTTTGAAAAAATTAGCCTGAAAACCGAACGAATACTAACCGAGGCTACGATCGGCTGAGCGGCGGCGGTGGGGCGACTTCCTATCTCGTGCGCGCTCATGACAGACGGACGGATATCCTTGGTGACTACCGACGAGGACAGATGAAGCGAAGCGGGTCGCGTCGTGCGCCGCGAAGCGATGCTGGTGACACTGCCGCTCGACGCGCTCTGCGACAGCTTCGCGCCGCCCCGGCTGTCCTGGGCGTCGCGATTTCGCAGGTTCACGGCTTCGGACGAGCCGCCTCGCGCGAGACCCGGCGGTGGTCGCCGGTGATCGATGTCGTTTTCCATCCTGTCGCCGCTCCTGCCCAGGCTTCGCGAGACGGCGACCTCGCTAGACGACGTCGAGTCTTCGTCGTCGTCTGACGACGAGCTGTCGTCGTCGTGATGCACGATCTTGAAGCGGGCGGACGGTTCTTGCGTCTTGTCCGCCGGCCCGTTGAGGCGGCCCAGGCCGGTTTCGTTCGCGACTTCTCTCTCTCCGCGATTGTCGCTTTCGGACTTGAGCGAATCGAAGGTCGGTTTTTGCGGCTGCGAGCTGCACGGAAAGAACAACGACCACGTTGGACACTTGACGCGACGACGCATGTCCTCGTGGGGGAAAACCCTCAGCGGCGACGGAGAGAGATCGACGTCATTGTGCGCAGTATCAACGGAAAGAATAACTTTCGCTATTGCAGTGTAAACCGGTCGAAAACAAGGTCTTAGCACTTCATTGTGGCTTCGCGAAAACTCGCAAGCCAAAAAAGGTGTGTGGGGACTGGATGGCCTCGTGTTGTCGTAAATTGATGAAAAACGGATAATAGGACTCGTGACGAAACATACGCACGTGTTTCGGAAGAAACACTGCAAGGTCCAGTAACGGTGGCCGTATTTTACTCTTCGCGTGTCGAGCACTCATTGCCTTTAGAATTGATCGCGATCGAACACGAAGCAGCACGATTCGAAGCAACGAGCATTAAACGGAAACAAACGAGGACAAACTTACAGCTTTTCGTATTTCGTGGTCGGCGACGGAGGATTCTCAATGATGGGCGCTCCTTTCGCGTGAGCGTTCTGAAAAAGCAACAACAGTTTGAAGCGAGCGCGCTCCGCAATTTGAAAGCTCGTCGTACAAAGCACTGCAGCGTGTGCAGCAAACGTCAAGGTACGCTTGCCATGTGCTAGTGGAAGTTGTACGCCAGGAAGACCGAGTCAGAAGGGCGTTTCGCCGCTTAGCTCAGCTCAGCAACAGATGACGAAACGAAACAATTAGTTTCGTTGCTGCGTCTCACGCTTAAAAACATGTGGTGGCAGCGACCGTGGTACGTCATTAAAACGAGCGCGCTGCTCGGCAAGCGACGCTGCTGCTTGCTCCGCCTCAATAGCATGCAGTTCCCACAACATTGACCAGTGTTCGCCACCAGGATAAGAAACAAAAACAGTTGTCACGGGCAGTCGGGCATATTTGTTAAAGCACTAAAAACGACTGTATCGGAATGCTATGCAAACTGATCTTAATACAGGCGATCACCACATGACGTCTCCTACAGCAGGCATCAACTTGCAGTGAAAATCACAGTTACGTAGTGCAAGAAACACGAAGCCAAGACAATCAGCTCACGTTCTCCTTCTGCTGTTCTTGCAGGGTCTCCAAGTAATCTAGCATTTCTTCGTCAGCAACGTCGCACGGCGTCTGACCCTGCAGGGCGACAGAGCTCTCGTCACACACATAAACACGACGACGACTTTGATGGGAAACTGCTACTTTGAGATTACAATCATAAAACAACAGGCCAGCGTTCTCGACACACGTGACAAAGGGATGTTCGAAAGTCACACTCGCTGGTCACGATTCAAACAGAATGATGACGATGGTGGCCTTCGCCCGTGGGCTAGTCACTTGTTCAGAAACAAAGCGGGTGACAGCAGCTCGCACACGCTTACGCCGCTTCACGACCAAATTCACAGACTTGACAACGGACAGCGTTGCGCGATAACGAAACTCGCCAAAACGCAGCATACCAGCTTGCTCCTGGCGTTGAAATCGGCGTTTCGATCTGCCAACAGTTTGGCGGCCTCCTGCTGCGACCAGTGACTTGCGGCGTGCAAAGGCGTCCAGCCGTCGTAGTCGCGCGCATTCGCCGACAGGCCGGCTTGCAACAGTATTCTTCAAAATAATACGACACAGCTGGTGAAGGATTGCAACGAGCAGTATCTGGATCCCTTTATCAACACGTTGAAGCAAAATTCCTTACGAATATTGAGACGTAACATCGTGGGGGACCTAGAAGAAAACGGGCGGGCGCTCCATCTAATCAGAGTCGACCCTTTTCTTGCTGCTGGGCAGCACTGTCATTATTTCAGTCATCCGCGGAAACTACGGTTTTGTAAACAATCTAGCCGTCGCAAGATTCACTGGAATTTCTTTTGTTTTTTTTCTTTTTGCATAGAACGTCAGGTAGCAGATATTTATTTAAGAAAAAACAACGAAGATTGTTCCAGTTCGTTTGAACCTTATAACGTCGATATAGCCTTTTGCCGCTGCCACGTGAAGAGCCGTTGCACCCGATTTTGGATGGTGGTAAATTTCGGGTTTATCCCCGTTTCGCACGGCGTTCAGAAACTGCTTTGCGTCAGCGGTCATCATCTCGCGTTCCCTATTTCGAGCAGCGTCGATATCCAAGCCTGGCAAACAAAATAAACGAATGAATTGATTAGCTGAAGACTTGACGCACACAAGTGACCCAGAAGAGCACTTGGAAACGTTTGAGGGGATTTAAGGTCAATTAAAGCTATAATTTCTAGAACAAAGTAATGGAATTTCAACACTGCCTGTTTCGCATGGGAAATGCAGGTTTTCATCTCGATAAGGAGGTCTCAGGATTGTTCTCCGAATTTTTCCGCTGTCCACAGATTAGAGGGGTATTTTTCAGTGACGTTCGAGGGCTAGACGCCTTTTTTTCAGACTGCCGACCCCGTATTATCACACACGCAAAATATTTGGGATGGCAGGTTCAACATAAGGCTCGGGAAAGTAAATTCATCGTCGCTGAAAATCGTTGCCAAACCTATGTACACGTAACGAAAGGCAACTTATCGACGTCATTTTTACGTGAATTTACGTCTCAGAAACAATACACTTTTACTTTTTTCGGTTTGTCGAGGAAACTGCACCTCTTTCATCATTAAAAAATTGGGTCGCCTTTGAGCTACTCCATCGGACAACTGCTGGTTACAAGGATGTTGCCAGGAAAAAGCTTATTTACACGTAATGGTTGCAGTTGAAGGCAGTGAGTTTTGAGCAGTTTGACGCAACAATTAACGAACATGTCCCTGTGCACATCTATTCAGAATTTGCAGCTGATTTCATGGCGACTCGCTCTAGCAAAAACAAGTAAACAACGCCAGTACCATATTGTCTTAAAAACATATCCACTTCACAGCTCTTCAAACGTAATGCCTATACCGGCAAATGAGGGTCATTGATTGATGTGAACGTACGTCACGTTAATTTCCGTAAATACTGGTAAACGTGCCATTGCCTTTTAACAGGCGGATTGGCATGATAGATAGCTCTAAAGCGCTTTCCAATAGATTTGCATCTGAAGAATAAGGTCTGACGGTAAACAAATTTAATGGAAGCTGTTTATTGCAGGAAGACACAGTTCACATTGACCATTTAACTTCATTATTACCTTGTTTATCCACTTCTTGTTGCAAATATTCCACCATTTCATCTTCTTCTGCAATATCGAGAGGGACTTCACCTTCACTGTTCACGGCCACTACGCTGGCACCGTTTTCAACCAGATACCTGCGACGGGTGATGGCAACAATAGTTGTTATTGTTCTTATTACCTCTACATGCCACAATAATTTTGGCAGCCGGAGATGCGTTGAAACTTCCAAGTTGGCCTCAATCTCTACATCAATTCTTACAAATTTTTGCACAACTTGGTCCCAAGCATAATCACTGCCTTGATGCCGCGTTGCTAAAAACAGAGCAAGCCGAGAATCAAGCAAGATGCTCCAACTTACAAACAATCAATACATTGTGCATCTTGGGTGTTTTCATGATATATGCAGGCTACAATGAACAAAGTCAAAAACCCCAAGTTTAACACAATCTGGACAGTGATTCGAGAATCACAGTAAATGGATCTAGGGTCGTTAAGACAAGTCAGAAAAGCAATGGAGACACCCCGCGGAAGGCACTTCTGAACTGGGTAAACCACTCCGAGCTGTTTGCATTCAGCGAGCACGGCCGCAACAACTTGAAAATCGAGACGACAAAAGGCTAAATTTAGCGTTTCAGCAAGTTGACAGCACGTCGCATTTCGCCGCAGTGCAGTTGTTGAAGTAAGAACAGCAAAGGAGTCCGAAACATCGCGCGTCGACAGGACATAATGGCAACGATGGTGCGGCGATGCGTGGCACTTGAGCGCTGTGCGGGAACTCGCACACAGCTGACGAACCGCGCACCAACGACAGTCGCGTTCCAGCGCGAAAATTGCATCCCGAACCAAAGCTTATACGTGCCCGTGGCAATTTACAGCGTTCTCGACGGTTCAACGCGTAGCGACTGCAACTTGAATGGCCGAGGCCGAGAGCGCTAGCCAGGCGGAAACGATCTAAATAGCAGAGCCGATTGGCATTTATCCGTGCAAGGAGTCGCTTTAACGGACCGCGGTTGCTCGGTGAAATGTTCACAATCATAGGTCGCAATTTAATTACAAAGGTACCTCATTTGGCGCTACTGTAACATGAGCTTGCAAGCCATTACAATAACGCAGCAGAAAAACTTTAACTGACATTGCGACATGAGTGATTGGGAGACGTCATTCCGAAATGATATCAGTGCTGAATGCTGAGCATCAAGGAGACGATGGCACGAAACAACCAGTGGCGATTTTCACGCTTCAGCAGACTTCAAGTTTAGTTGCTAAGAACGAAATACACAGGGCGTTTCGACGGAGCAAAAACTGTGTTTCTTTAACAACCTTGTGCACAGAGGATCTCCGTCTCTTGCGCAACGGAGTAGAATCGCAAGTACCCGACGATTTCACGCCTTCGCAAAGTGGATGCGTACTGCACGCTAACATACACACCGATGCGGTGTGTTGACATCTGGCAGCACGCAGAGCGCTTATTGTAAATCCGTGTGAGCGACAGCGCGGCGCGCATTGGCAGTTGCGATAAATACTGCAAACATTCGACAAGAAGCTTCGATCAGCTCGGTTTCTGATGGGACCAAGCATTAAAAAAAAGAACAGCATTTGGTTGTTCCAGTTGAAGACACGAACCCACACTTGGTGCGGATCCCAAGGTTTAAAACAATCCTTTCCGCAAAAGCGCGAAGTGTGAAGACAGCAAAACAACGAACGTTACTGTCGGTCACGCCCGGGGACGGATCAATGACAACGAAACCGTGCTTTGAATGCTTGCGCTCGTGTGTACTTAAGTTAAATCGTCAGCGCACATGGCACATTCCAACACACAGCATTCTTTTTATTGAATTGCCACCTGGCGCAGATGTTCGACAAACACAACCATCTGTTGTGCGAAAACAAAAACAGCACAAGCACTGTAGCCACGTGCGAAAGATATGCAGTCAGACCACGAAACTGTACCACAAGATTTCGAAAAACCCGGTGCCGTCAACAACTGTAACACGAACTGTTAACAGCAGATTTGATTGCCCAACCACCAGCACAAGGTTGACGCTGTGGTTTCTATTACGCTACCTTGGAATCGACAACGTTAATTACTTACACACGTCTGATCCGACGGCACTGTTAACCGAAAGAGGACGCAGTCGTAAGTGCGGATTGCATCATGGATATTTTTATACGTTGCAGGGAAACATCAGACGTCTGCAGAGCTTATCATCAGCACAGGGACTTGGGGAACAGCCGGTGACTCCAGTTATCGTAAATGCAATTAGCATGCGACGTCACTCTGTCTTGCGACCAAACACCATTTAGAAGTTCTTACAAACACAAATACAGTGGTGCTGACAACGAAAGCTTTGGCGTATTTCTTGCTTTGAATACCAACAACAACTTACAGAACCGTGGTAAATTTACTGTTTCAATTTGATACAGTAATGCAACTAAGTAAACTGATAAACATCACCATTTAATAAAGTCACAAAACATGGAAAATTTGTTAGTAAGTCAAGTGGGCAGTTTCCAAGTTTTTAAAGTTGTTTTGCAAGTATCTGCTGGAAAAAAAGCTTACTACAGAAAACGTATCGTACTGACAACCTTGGACCAAGAAAAAAGGACCTGAAGAGCACAACCACTGAATTGTAAATGAAAGTGCAACAAAGTGAAGGGAGAAAGAAGGGAAGAACGCATTTCGTATTTTAATAGATGCAAACTAAGAGCTATCAATGACACTTGTCAGGGCTGATATCAAATCATTAAAAACCACAAGCATAGATGTGAAGGACTTACTCAAGTCTATCTCAATCCACATAAGCATACCACAATCCAATGACTGCAACATTTTGTAATACCAAATGACTCTTATAGTTAGCATGCCGTAATGATAACCTCAAAAAGCTTTAGTTCAGAGTTTGAGCACAGGCATTTTTGGCAGTTTTTTCGAACAACTATTGTGACTAAAACTTCCTACAATAACCAGGCAATGAACAAGAGTAACTGAAAATCCTGGTGGCCATCAAACTCAAGCAAGAGTAATGTTCTTTGTCCATACCTGCAATCCACTATAAAATTATCAATTTACAGACCAGGAAATAAATGATTAAAGATGACTGCACCCACTTATTATTGGTCAATGACTCAGCTTAATTCCATGCTCAGAGTAGAAAACCAGACTGGACATAAACTTCCACTCTTTAACATAGTGGTTTTCAACCTGGGGTTTGTGACCCCCAGAGGGGTCATGAACCATTTTTAGAGAGGCTGCCAGCAGATATTCTATGTACACACCCTGTGTTACATTTGTTTTATTTGGGTTTTAGATGGGGTTGTTGGGTTATAGTGGGTTGCTATAATATGTCGCAGTGCAAAAAAGGATGGAAACCACTGCTTTAACAACTTATGCCCTAAACAACCAACTACATGAACCAATTTGGTGGAAATGATCCAGAAGCAGAAACGCCAGCACAGAAACCTTTCACATTACTGTTATAATCGGTAGGTTAGGTTTTCTAGCACTTCTGGTTCAAATGCTATGGCCAAAAAAGTTAAATTTGGGTTAAAATACCCAAAATATTTTTCACCCAAATTTTGGTTATTTGGTAGTATTTCACTGAAGTTTCCATTGGAAACTAGGCTACAATCCGAGTTTTTTGATACTTTGGATGGCCTGCTGGGGTTTCGGGTTCATAAGTTATGATCTAAAGTAATAAAAATATTTGACTAATTAGATAATTAATTAATTTGTTTATCTTAGATCATAAGTTTTGACCCAGAAACGTTAGAAAGTCAATCGAAGGCTCGAAAGATTTGGACTTGAGCCTAGTTTCCAATGAAAACTTCAGCAAAATACTTTGGCCTAGCGGTTGGGCCCTTGGCCAGGCAACATGAGCCAAAATGACCCCAGAACTACTTCACTTATGACGTCACTCACAAAAAATCCATACCCCCAACCAAAAAATGTTTTGGTAGAANGCAACCAAAAGAAATTTTTTTGAGTGCAGATTAGAAGACTGGCCGATCTGTTTAAACCTTGAACAGCTCTCTAGCACAATTGGCAGAAGAGCTATGGTGTTTGTAAGACAACTGAAAACTGCCGGTTTTAGGCTGAAATCTTAGTACGAATGTATCGTACGCCGGCTCTCAAAGTGTTAATTAGGTAATTAATTAATTTGTTGTTTTCAGGCCACAACTTTTGAAGGGAAATGCTAGAACAATGGTTCCCAACTGGGTGCCATTTACGATACTCAGGGGTGACGCAAGCTAATGCGTTTTTCGATGTATCATTAAAATACTATTATCAAAATATCATCAAACTTCAAAGCAAATTGCTATGCATTCGCCACTGGATGCTGCAAATCATATTTNCTTTCTGTAGGGTGCTGCANGCNTGAAAAGGTTGGGAAGCAGTGAGNTAGAAAGTCAATCAAAGGCTCAAAAGATTCCAGGCTAGTTTCCAATAAAAACTTGAGCTAAATAATTCTATCTAGCGGTTGTCCCTAGGCCAGATTAGCATGAGCCAAAAGAACCAAAAACGTATCTCACTTATGACATCACTCACAAAAAACCTGAAACCTAAAACCCCCAAAAAAATTTTTCACTGCCAGACTCGAAGTTTTGCCAAGTCTTTTGAGGGTTTGAACAGCTCTCTAGTACAATCGACTGGTGAGTTATGGAGTTGCAAAGTGGCGCAAAAATTACGACTCATGTGGAATTTTTAGATACGATATATTTGTACACCGGCAGTGAAAGTGTTAACCTAAAATTAATACCTTCTACACCAGCGGATGAACATATTCATGTTTGCATGCCATCACTTATATACTGGCACATGAATATATCCATGCCAACAATCAATTGTTTTTGAGTTTCGAGTAACTATTCGAGTTACTTAGTTTCATATCAAACTTTACTTGTGGCACATAGGCTATAATGCTTTTTCCAAAACAGTTAACACAATGACTTTTTTGTACTCATTTTTGCAATAAAAATTTACACAAATCGTCTTCATACTCAAAGGCGTTAGCCTTGAAAAACTGAGGTCAATCAGGCAAGAACTCTCCAAGTTGTTTATTTTTGCTTCGAACATGTAGACTACAAAACTTTATCCTATGCAGTAGGACGCAGTAAGTTGTTGAATAAAACACCGAGGTTTTTCACACTAGGTGTCTTTGCAACAAGAATTTACAGCAATGTACTGCTGGTTTACATGCATCTCTCCTGAAAATTTGAGCTAAATCGGGGAAGAAATCTCTTGAGTTATTTAGCTTTGAATCAGGCAACTGAATGTGTGATCACAAGGTGCTCACAGCATGTTGTGGACATGTAACATGACTACACCAGTCAGTGCAGAGTGTTCAGAAAATCATTCAACTGCCTGCGTAGGTGTTAAGATGTTTTACAATGCCTTTGCAGCAGGTATATTGAGCACGGCTTGTTTAAAAAATGGCTGTTAGGAAAACAACCATCTCTGAACAAGTTTATGTTCAATCAAGCAAGAAATCAACCCAAATTTTAATAGGAAATCGATTTCTTTGCACTAATCAATTGCCAACATGTTAAAGGATTTCCAAAACAGTTTAGGCTACATACCACTACAACATGCCTGGGCCTAACACCACCATCTTTTTGGAGAAAGTTTCACTCCATTGTAAGCGTTTTTGATCCAATGAACTCAGCTAACACTGGCATTAAACAACTGAATTAACAACATGCCTATATGTACTTACATAAACCTTTGCAATACAATCTTTCATGCTTTCCTAGCATTTGGCAGCATATCAAAGCACTTCCATTACACAAAATCGCAGTCACTGCTGCAGGATCCTGGTCCTGCTTAGGTGGACCAACTCAAAAGAACCATGCTTTCAAACAGCGTCTGAACCACAGAGACTTTGGAATCTCATTCTGAGACTATTAATTTTTAAACTCAGTCTAGGTCCTCTAAGGCCATAATTTCAAGCCGTTTCCAGGATGAACACATTACAACCATTGCCCCAAATCATCATTTTTTGGCAAAAACATACATTTATGCCAGCTGACAACCAGTCCGGGATTTTGAAAACGTAAATTTACATACGGTGAGCACAGAAATGTTGAGATGTGAAGTAGCAAGGTCTAAAAGTGTGTTTGATTCACTTTGGTTAAGTGGTGGTACATGGTCTAATAATTAGCAGTTTGAGAAGGCAAGGCATGACATACCAAATCCAGATATTCTATTTACATTGTTTACAAGAAATGTAAGCATTTCGGTCATGCAAGTTTCAACAAACGCTGGCAAAAAAACAATTTCTAATCGAGGAGCTACGCATTGTTCAAATGTAGATCAGCAATTCAAAGATAAATCTCATATAGCTTTTAGTAATCAATACCGATCATTTTTGTTGTTACAATATGGATGAATGTCTGAAAT
>JGI24159J19872_10005063_pt1 | contig 16961 bp, 7 predicted proteins | sample Ectturendosymbi4_FD_19872 | JGI IMG/M metagenome (IMG submission 19872) | reverse complement strand
AAGACATTAGCTTGGAAACAAGTTTCACACTCAGCCTGGCTGGCCATATTGACATGTTCTTTTTCCGGTGTTTTTGTTTGTAATCTCAGGTGTCTGCTTATTGTTCGGGTGAATGTTGTTTCTTGCTGAGTCACTCTGTAGTCTGTGAAATATTTTTCCTTAGTAAAAATACACCCTAGTATCCATATCACAAATTCCCTTCTCGGAGCTAATTGTATGTGAATTTGAGTAAGCACAGTCTCGACTACCGGAAAAAACAAACGGGAACCTTGCTAATCAGCGAAAACACAACTTTTATAAAGGATAGCGTCATGAATTACGGCATAGGGGCCCTCCAGAAAAAATTGCCCCAGGCCTCCTCACCTTTTAATCCGGCTCTGGTCGCATGCATCATTGACATTAAACAACGGAATAGAAGCACCCTTCCCTTAAATATTTTCCCAGAGCACTTGCGGACTTCAAGTTAAAAGCAATTATTTTACTGGTATGCTCACAGCACCAGGGTCTCATTTCTTGTGTTAGAACCGGTATAAAATTATTTCAACTTCAGGTTGAGTGATCAGTATGGACTCCGCTTTAGGACTCCAACATGACAATGTCGCCTTGTTACTTGTAACGCTATCGGCGAGCAGGAGATCCAAAATTCACTGTTATGGGTTTGCAATTGAGTGCAACTACGACTGGAGTGAAATTCAGCCCAAGCAAAGCCGAGGTGGATCCACAATATACATTGTCTTTAAAAAGAAACCTACAATCTACATTGTCTTTCAAAGCCGTGGCAGATCTACAACAGTGTTTCTTAACCGAGGGGCGTCCCTTAATCGCTATACAACATTGAAAATTTGATCAGTGAGTTTAACAAACAATACATTTGGTTTTACAGCTTATTTATAGCCAGAGGAGCTTGAAACAACGGGCAAGTACTTAAGGGAGGCGTGATAAACAAAAGGTTAAGAACCACTGATCTACAATCTATATAGTCTTTCTATCTCAGAGTGCAATGCGAGAGTGGTGAGCACTGGAGCAGGTAAAGATGTTTAGACACCTTGAGATTACCCTCTCGCAGTGGTGTGCAGAGATCTAGTGATTCCCTGGGCGATTGCTTGATTGGATGCTACCTACCAAATTCTAGTACTGAGCAGTGGCGTAGGCCCATGGTGGTCATTATTCCTGGATATACGCTGTTTGTGGCGTCACAATGTTACGTTTGCAAACCAACGTTTTGGCGAAGTTTGTTGACACAACATGCATATTCAGGGACGCCGGAGCAGTGGTAGGGCAGGGAGAGCAGTAAAATGTTGAGGACAATTGAAACTTATAAAAAACAAAAAAATCGTTACCAATTATGTTTGTTTCTGCTCATCAACAATGTGACCTCAACAATAATAACAGAAGTTAGAGAAAATCATTCTGAATTATCTGGGTGCCCGAATAGCTGCATTAAATTCATTTCAAGTCGATCTTGATAAACCATGAAATTACCTATTATACTGTTATGAAAAGGCACCTCCGCCCCGTTTCACCCCTTTTGAAAGGGCAGAGAGGGAAATGGCCCCGCCATGCCTCCATTCTCTGGCGTCCCGGTGCATATTGTTCTATACGCACTCTCTTTAATCGTTGTAGGCTACGTGTCACTGTAATGAACAATTATCAGCGGTCTCCTGCGACAGAGCAGTTAGTAACTGCAAAAATATCCCGCAACGCGTTAAAACAGGGGAGTAGAACACATTCAGTGCTACGTCAGCCCAGTTCACAACTGCAAAAACACAAAGCTGCGCGAATGTATTGTCGAATAGCAGTTGATCAGAATGTATGCGGCGGGGATGGCAGACACCCAGGGTTGACAGTTTAAAATTTGTAAACTACACAATAATTGAGAATGCGCATAAAATACGCAAGAAAATTTTCGTTTTTTATGTGACTGTTATATGTACAACTACTCGGGGGGACAGAACCGATACGGGCTTGTGCGTGCTGTTATGATCAATCCACCTGAACTGCCAATTAATGACGAAGCTCGAAACGAAGCACATATTGCAAGCATATGTGTGACGGTATTAACACAAAAAACGAAACGGTAAACTAGTGATACATCATAAAATCAGCTAAAGCACTTTGATATAGGACAGTTTTGAAACTTGACTCAGAAAATCAATTAATGGTCCATAATTATCTTCAGGGTTGATGTAATTGGACCCAACCAAAAAAAAGCACGGGTGTTTTTAAAACAGCCCATTTAATACAAACCAACAAAACCTAGCAAAAATCCCACTCTTTCTTTTCGTTTGAAAAATGTAGTATGAATTAAAAGTAAAATAAGCAGCACACTTGTACAGTTAACTGCAGGGGCGGAGCTAGGGGGTACCAGGGGGGCCACTGCCCCCCTAAAATTTTGCCTGGCCCCCAGTGGCCCCCCCAAAAATTTTCAGGTCTCTTTCTGAAAGTCCTACACAGACCATTGACAGCTCCCCTTGTTGCAAAACTGGCCCCCCCAAATGAAAATGTCTGGCTCCGCCCCTGGTTAACTGTAAATCTTTTAGATAAACAAAATGAACAGCAACGAAATTTGAAGGACTTGAAAAAAGAGAAGAATAATGGGAACAGTTTTAGTAAATTCTACTGGTTATCTTCTTCAGCTCTGTAAAATCGGTATATTTTAACCAATTTTTCTGCCTTCCTTGCATCCAAACTGTTTCTAATGTTGAACCATATCAAACCATATGTTGAAAAAATTCACTATGTAGATACTGGAACTAACAGGGCATGTAGGCTACATAAACTTGACGTAAAACGGTGGAGTTTGTGTGGAGGTGGCTTTTCTCTGTCTGCTGTGGGCATGCTTATTGACCAACAATACTTTGCGAAAACAACGATGGAGTACATTTCTTTGCCCTCAAATTTGAATGCCATAGTAGGTATAAAAAGTTATTATTGTGCAATTCTGAAAATGGTGATATTGCATGATGCAATAAAAACAATTCAGAATAGAGTTTATGTGATTTATCTAAATAAAGAACAAAAACCTGTTTCTTTTCAAAAAACAAAAAAACTGGATTTAAAAAAATATGTCAATTGTGTTTTTTAAACACGCTTTTTTTCAACCCTGAATATCTTCCCATCCTTTTTTTGTGACATTCCCTTGGTCGCACGATCTGGAACAAGCCACACCACTATCAGTTTGATCGGGTGTGCGCCGCACACCTAAAGTATAGGTCCCTGGTATTGAAGAAACTGAGAATTACTGGCATTTGAATACGTAAAAACTAGTATTGACAAAAAAACAAGTTTTGTAAAATTAAATCCATACAGCATGTATTAGTAGACTTACAATAGGAAAAATCATCTAGTTACAACATTTCCATTTTTGTAATTTCACTCTTTGGATGCAGCCCTGGCCTTGGATGCCCGGGGCAGGCGCCCCGTTTGCCCCCCCCCCNCTGCACGCCACTGCTCGAATGATGGAAACAGAACAAAAAGTAATCCCAAATCATTAAAGCAACTGATTATGAGCAAGCTTCAGCGTCTGGTGATTGCAATGTCGCAAATCCAATGACTTCGAACACAATCATTCTTTCTGATATAAATCAAAAGTGTTACTAGTAAACGTTCATTTCTGTAGCTTCACGGAGCAAATAAACTACGACTGTTCGCTTCAGCTTGCACACTTGGTCAAAACTTTTATCATGCCGAAGTATTTTCATTCAAGTTTTTTTGGGAGGATAATAAAATAGCCTTACGTTGGCTTGGCTTTCCAAAAAATACAATCGTATCTGATGAAATCAGTACCTTTTGCTTTATTTTCTATCCAGGCGGGTTGGTTGTAAGGAATCAAAAGTTTTGCACATTGATAATCTTCTGGAATATCGGGAATAGAGCAAGCTTTCACAACATATCTATCATTTGGAGCCAGCATGTCAGGAAAGCACCAGGAGCAAGGGTCGCATGTATTGCGGACATCGTTCCAATAGTATCCTGAAGAAAAATTATAACATGGTGTTACAATCTATAGTTGTAAATGTCCGAATAAAAGGAAAAATGCGAATTTACATTTTCAATAGTACACTTTAATGACCGGCACATCCCACACGTAGAATGACGGCTTGGTGGTAGCAGTATTTTTCATGCCATTTACAGGATCTGCGGAGTCTGAACCCCTAAGTCCCGCACGAGCCCAATTTGTGCAAGTGCATGTTTGGCTATAACTCGCCATCTGATAGAGCTAGAGGGCTGTTCAAACTCTCTGCAAATGCGGAAAGTTTTGTAGTTTTGATTTTAAAGAAATTGGGAAGTTTTAGGTTTGAACGTTTTTGCGGGGGACGACAAAACTGGAGCAGATCAAGGTTTTTTTAGATGGCGTCAACTTGGCAAAAATCCGCATCCTTAGAGCCTTGGATTGGCCTTCTAGCGTTAGTGGTTTGCAAGATACAGTCAAAAAAACACAACTTAATTAATTAACCTCCTAATGAATGGGGACTAGTTAATTAATTTGTTTTTTTTTACCATAACGCGCCACAAGTCACTTTGCTGACGTTAAAACTATAAAACAGGCTATTTTCCGTATTTTAAAATATTTGTGTGAGCATATATGGTTTCTGAAATATATTTAACGCTTCATTAGCCAACCTTAAGCTCACGAAAGCTTAGTTTTTGGATATCATAGAGGTCGACAACTCGCAATTTGAACCTCTGCTGTAGGAACTCACTACAGGCCTGGAGAGCTGAGCACTGTCGACGACAACAAAGTACTAATAACAAGAATCTATTCTTCAGGAAAAGCAGATAAAGAAGACAACACTGGAAAGCATACGAATTAAGGACTACAGTATTTCTACTTTTTAGGTACGCTAAGAATATTTAGCAATCCACAGTAGCATTAGTGCAAAGTGTGAACCACCCTAACCATTGTATATTTCATTGTGTTGTAAAACGTGTTAACGGGTTTAATCAAAACGTCGTCTTCTTTTCTGGGAATTGTTTTGATACATTCTGCAGACAACATCTACATGAAGATAAAGCGCCCGAGGGTCGTTTAATAATCCGCGAATGCATAATCCTCAACCAAAACCCGCCACAACGCACATAGTTGCCATTGTTTGCATGCCCCTCCCGTAGTTTTGAAAATTCGGCAAATTGCATGGCAAAGCAATGTGAATTTTAAATAGTTTCTTGAGCAACGAAAATTACTTTCGGTGTTACAAAACAGTAGCTCTTTGCATATCAATTTTCTGCATATCACCAAATGAAAATGCCTGGCACCTCCCTGTATCTGTCTACCTCTATCACATAAACATCTCTAATACACATAAAGAACAAAGTAAACTGTCTGAAACACCTACGTATCATGCAAACCTGTAATTCTCTTTTTCAGTTCATATGCCATTTAACCCTGGCGTAAAATGTGTTTAGAAATGAAATCAACACTAAAATTCAGAAACAGTTTTACGTAGAGTAGGGACAGTCAGCAAACCTTTTTCACAATCTCCACACACTGTGTCCTCGTCAGTCGTGCATTGCTTCACCGTAGGGCGATGACTTCCGCACGATATACAGGTTTGGCAAAAAGTGTTAGAACCCCATCCCACGGCATACGATATGCCTGGCTTGCAAAACTCACACACAGTGTTTGCGTCAAGAGTGCAGTGGCGTTTCACTCCATATCCTGCTTGACAAGTAGAGCACAATCGGCAACGCCTCAGCCACGAAGAATAAACAGGCTGTTTCGGATCTGCATAAAAGCCAGGTGGACAGCGGTGATTGTTCTTTATGGACTCGACAATCTAAAATTACAGTAAAATCGTAAATCGAAATTCCTCAAATGTAGTAGCTTTTAAATCAGTGGTTCCCAAACTGGGTGTAAATTACCCCCGGGGGTAACATGCGATTCTTCGAGGATTAACGCAGAGCCAAACCATACTGTTATTCTGTATTATGAGTGATCACTGCAAAAGACATTTTCGATATGAAATGTAAAAATTTTTCATTGGTGGGTAATAAGACATTATCGCTACCTTGATTTGGGTAACGGTTTGAACAAGTTTGGGAACCACTGTTTTAATTATGCTACATTTTAGGTGTACCCTGAACCAATGGCGTACCTAGGGTTTCCCGCGCCCGGTGGCAAACTCAGTTTTGGCGACCCACCCAGCCCGTTCATGGCAACATAGATGCGAAGAATGAGCTGGGAATAAAGGGGCGTCGAAAGCTGACTCGGGCCCTGCAGTCGTCTGCATGTGCTTGTTTCTAGATCCGTCTGAAAACTGCCTGTGATTGTGACGTCACAGAACTGACGTCAGGACCTTTTGAATCTTGGAAATCATTAACTACCGTAGAGTTAAGAATTTAATCGTTTCGCGTGAAGCTATGCCCTCTGAAATTTTGGTCACGCTTGAACATTCAAACTGTTTTGTTACGACACTCCAAATTGCGGCAATACATTCTGAAATTGTAGCAACTAGTGAAATAAAATGCAAAAACTAACCAAAATGTTCTGTATAAATATGCCTGATCATCTGTATAAACATGCTTGAATTTTAATGACAAATTTTTTGGGCACAAAAATCTCCTGATAACACAGGATAAAATTGGCCTGAGTTGCACCTTGTTTTCTAAACCACGAGTTCGTCAGAGCCTTTTGAAGATGCCGAATCCAGCGCATCCGCTTGTTCCACTCCCTGGTAAGGTCTGGTTACAATCACCGCTGATGCTAACTGTAAGGACTAGGGGTTTCTGGAGCATGCACTCAGAATTTTGAGTAATAAAACATCATAAAGGACTGACTGAGAGACAGCCCGTAAACCGGGGGGGCGAATCCCCCCTATAAAATCTTTCGTGCCCCCTGGAAAAATGTGTTGGACATAGTTTAAAACTTTTGGACATAGTATAAAAATGTGGGCCCCTCTCAGAAAACTCTTCGCCCCTCCTGGTGTCCCAGGCTGGTTACAGGCCTGTTGAGGGAGACTCACGAGTCACAAATACATAAAAGAGAAGAACAGACAGAAGAATGGATATGAAAAACTGAAGGCAAATGATTTTATACAAAACCGCTAGACAAATATGAAATTGCAAAATCCCAAGCATTTTCTTGGATATAACAACCTGAAAAGTTGACAGAAAATAAAAGAAATACTGCGATTTAATGCTTTACCTGTAATCATCTAAGTTCAAATAAAAAGTTTTTTTACCTATCCTGTAAATTTGTCGATTGCTCCTTGAAAAAACTGCTACAAATAAAATGTGTCACATCCGCTAATCTAAGAAATATCTAAGATCACTGACGCTCCGTACGAAGTTCCAGGTTAGCAATTGTGTGATACGAATTTCGACAATCATGTCCATGAAAATGCTCTGTTTCTAGGCCAAAGTGATATAAAGCACATGTAGCAGTAACTGCAAAGTTCACAATAACTAATATACTCAATGTTGTTATACAGCTGCAATTACAATTTTGCAAAAGTAGTCAGCATTTATTCAAATATCCCACAAACAAAAATCATCATAACTTCTTTCAGAACCACACCAAATCATTTCAACATGAAGTTTTTCAAACCATAAAAGCTCAAAAATTTTCCTAAACATCAGATCTGTAGTCGTAACAACCAGAGGTATGCAGATAAATCTGGTGATTCCCGGGGCAACTGCTTGATTGTATGCCCCCACCAAATTCTAGTATTGAGGAATGTGAAAAATACAGCCATTTGAATTAAGTAAGAACTAGTTTTGACAAACAAACAAGTTTTGAAAAATTGAATTAAAATGAATTCAAAGAGTATTTTTTGTTTTTAATGTGCTAGGTTTTCAATAATTTGTTTTACTCTGTGGACTTGAGACATCTGTTTATAAGCAAATTACTTCCACTCATGGGTAAGAAAGCTATGCATTGTGGAATTAGATATTGCATTTATTCATGCATGTACGAATCAGATAGGCCAATGGTTTTCAACCTTTTTTATGCAGCGATCCATTTTGCAACCCAGTTTAACCTAATGACCCCTTTCCCAAAAATTCCCAGTCGGGCATATGTAATGCAGTTGTGTTTGCGCAATGGAAAATCACAATGACTAAAAAATAACGTACGATATTACTATGTTGAATACAGACTCATTTATTAAAGTCATGCACATGGCAGCACCAGTGAGAGAGACCCATGCCGTAACAAATCACTCCACTCAATAAAAACTAGAATAACACCCAAGTTAGCTACTACATTCAGATGCCTAATTTGCAAACACAGCACATTCTCACGTCACAAAGTTATTCGTGCGTTGCCAAACGCAATAGTACTACAATGGTCATAATCACACTCAAAACTTTGTTACGGTCATAATCACACTTAAAACAATTTTGAATGAAAAAGTAGGCTATCACTTTTGCCAGGTGATTCTATTATTTTAGCTGCGACAAAAAGTGGTTCTATATACGAAATATAAAATTTAGAAGTAATTATGAATATTTTTATGAAAAGCTCTCGCGCCCCTGGAAAAATGGCAAACTTGAAATCACTGAGATAGGCCCACCAAACGAAGTTAGCACTTTAAGGCATGTTAGGAGATAGAGTTGTCTATTGTTCCTCTTAGAAATAGTATCTGAAAAAAGTAGTACAACCATGGAATTTGATGCATCGCTGCCCTTTATATTTTTCTGAACTATAAACAAATTGCTAAGGACATTTTGTTCAATAAAAACAGACGAAGGTAACGATGGTAGTGTTTCATCTCTCTCTCTCTCAGGTCACTTAACATGCACTTGCATGCCCCCTCAGCAGGGCCGGCCTTAGCACGTGCGGGGCCCGATTGGAAGCATTTTTGCGGGACTCCACTCTGTGGCGTGTGCGGAAATTTTTGAGGTGGGCATCAATTTACAGTGATAGAAATCGGTGGGGCGATACCAAGCTAGTGGTATCTGGAGGCATGCCCCCAGTTTCATATCTCCAGCAGACTTCAAAGGACATCTCCGTAACACCAAATAAATCCAAGAGTCACTACATTCAATACCTCCTCTCTGGTCAGGTACCTTTCGCAAGGTACGACAGCCAATTGGCCATTTAGGGAAAGGAATTAACAACACTACTTGATATGATCATCCAGCAAAGACATAACAGCTTAGCTACAAAACATCAGCAAACGAAAAAGCGTGTCAACAGCACATCACATAAAACTACAGTGCAACCTTATGTTATAATGCTGCTCAATATTGCCCAGGGCCGGCCCTAAGCCGATGCAACCGATGCAGCTGCATTGGGCCCCGCGCTCCTGGGGGCCCCGCCCATAGCGTTTGGCAGGTTGTTCATTTTTGCGAGATACTCCTTGCGCCCGATAATTCAGTAGGAACAGTCTATAAACCTCACTGCTTGCATACAATGCTCTCATTAGAACGAACGATTCATTTCCTCAAATTATCGAACGATATCAGACGTGCTCAATTCCGATGCTAGGGCGTTACATCTGCGCTCCACCATGTCCCACTCTTTATGAATGGAATTTGGTTGTTAGTAGTGCTGGTTAAAACTGCAGTAGCAGGAGTCCCAAACACGCGGCCCGCATGTGGCCCGCCAGGGCATTTTGTACGGCCCGCGATTGGTTTTGGAAATTTTTATATAACCAACATTTAAATTATTTCGTTTATACACTGGTGTTGGAAAGTGCTCGGCCAGCGAGTGAACAAGTTCCTTTCAAACGAGCATAGACACGGATATAAAGTATATGCCTACTGCTCACGATAGCTTTGTAGAAAATAAGATAAAAAGCTGTTTCGTGTACAGTTCAGGTAACGCCACTGTTGCGTAAGCACCACAGTGCGGTCCTCGGGTTGCCCTATAGGTCCTAATTTGGCCCTCGGTGCAATTTGAGTTTGATATCCTTGGCCTACAGTCAATGTGTGTCGTGATTCCACCAGAACCATCGCCAGACGTTTGTGCGGGGGGGCTTTACATTCGTGCAGGGGGGCTTGACGTTCAAATTTGACAAAAATTTAACTAATTCATAGTGTTTCTAATTTCAATTTTTGGGGGCTTGGAGCTTTGTTTGGGGGCTAAGCCCACCAACCCCCTCCCGTAGCGACGGGACTGGATTTCACTCGCAATGAACAGGTCGAGAGAGTTAAGACGAGTGTTTGTTGTATTAACTCTGATGGCAGTTCTGCAAACGTAACGTTATTGAGTTCTCAAGTTCTCGAAAGATCCTGTTTCTCATGCAAACCAGCGCAAAATTATGTCAAGTGTGCGCACTTAAATTTGCCTTCTTTTCTTTGTCCACAAAATTGTTCCGCATTATTTGTCAGTCATCCAAGTACGTTTAACATTTGCCGCTCTTTTATTGTGTTTTGCCTATTTGTGAGCGGAAATAGGTAGAAAAACCACTACTTCAAAGTCCAGGTACATGAACGTAAAGGACGCTTATAGCTCAGCTTAACTAGGCAAGGCAAAAATTGTTGATGTCATCCAGCACACTCGTTCCTGCTTGTCATTTTATTGAGCATCTATGTTCTTCTATTTCATCAATCAACCATGAGCATTATATATTGCGCTTGTTAGTTGTTTTACATCTGTGACGTCTGACTTGGTACAGTAATTGCAAAACCTTTGTTCATTACATTTATAGTTCATAGAGAACAGTTTCCATCGATATCCAACAAGTCCTTGCATTAAGAAAAACTATAAAGTTAAGCTTTTGAGAAGTTTGGATGGATGCATGGGTTGTTCTCTTGTGAGGTCTTTTTTTGCGAGTATTGCGCCATAAAGCGAATAGTTCGTGCGCCCAGACATTACCTTTTTTAGCTTTATACAAGAATGCGTGCGTCAGCGTTCGTGGTTGCCGAAAACAGGATTGCCAGGTTGACCTTTTTTGGCCGAATTTCACCAATCTGGCCACGTTTCAACTTGGTTAGCCTACAAAATTTAATTGGTCTTTTTTGGCCTCATCTCAAGTTGGTTAGCTAGAGGTGGGCAATTAATTTTGCTTGGGGACCATTTTGAGAAATCCGGATTTAGCGGAGCGCCGTACCTTCTAATTTGGTCGTATTGTTCTTGTGCAAATACACTTTATCCGGCGCAGGCAAGTCAATGTGACAAATGTAACCTCACACAACTTCAACAAATTTCAGATGTGAAGATTGTTGCTTAGTGCTTCCACGGGCTATTGAAAACGCTGTGGCAGATGGCCATTGTGCTGAAAACAATTTCATCAAAAAGGTCGTAGCATGGTTGACTGAACACGATAACGTCATAACAAAACTGCTCAGAGGGGCCCAGCGCCTAGCTCTTGCATTGGGCCCCGCACCTGCTGGGGTGCTATTGCCCTGATATTGACAATACCGAATGAAACAGGTTAGTCAGCTCCAAGCAAAACAATAACGGGAGAACACACGAACCAAATCGGCGCACTTCAGACTATTGTAACCTGCGTTACAAAACGTTGCCTTTGCCAAGTGAAACTTATTTTTCGTGCTTTAACATCAGCAGTCTTTCAGCATTTTGTTCATGTTTAATCCTATGCTAATTTTGAATCCAATGGACAAAAACGCCAAAATATTTAGGCGCTCCTGTTGGATCGAAGAACTCAAGTAGGTGTTAATTAGTTTGAGCTTAGAAAAACTCTTTTTTTCTGGATGCACGATCACTGGAATGGTTATGTAAACCCTGAGGATAGTAAACAAATGAGGGAAAGGGGAGTACCTGTTATTGCTTGCGAGATATTCAAACAATTTCACGGGTTTTCGAAACTAGTTTGGCAGAATTGGCTTAAATGTTTCCATTTCCTCACCAAAGCATTTGCGCTTGTGTTTGTAACTTTTAAGGAACCATTATTTTTGACACTTTAAGGAACCGTTGCTTTTGCACACCTGTAATACAGGGTTGTCACCAGCGGGAGGCCAGTGGTGCCCGCCCCCCATTTAAAATATGTGCCCCCATTTTATGTTTGGCCCCCCGGTTGGTGCATACATCCAGTATTGTCTTTAAAAATTGTGGCCCCCTTGTGGTTTTTGGCCCACCCTGCTGCGAAATCCTGGCGACGGGCCTGCTGCAATAACTAGTCAGTTGGCATAATTAAAACGAGGTGTATTTCTAAGGTTTTCGCCAATCCAAGGCTGTCTCATCGGACTTGTATGAGAGGAAAAATGAATAACGCTATACACTGATTAAGCAGCACACATTTCTACTTAGGAACTAAACTTAACTTTCAGCAAACAAGTAGCAGTTACTATTGAAACATGACCTCCCAAATACGAAACGCTTACAACTTAAAGAGCTTCAAAAGTTAAACTCTCTCTACCTAACTAGATGCTCTTGAAAAAACTACGCTACACATTATCCGAAAACAATAACCATTATTACGATTACAGAACAAATTGTGAGGATTTTAAGGGTGTTGCAAACGGCGCAGTTCACTTTCATTTTCGTTGGCAACGGGCCCCACTTTAAAAATACTGTGGATCCCGCGCCGATACTACACAAACAGCTTCGACAGAAAGTGAAGTTTATGTAGTGTAGCGGGGGGCCCCCTTTGGCGCGAGGCCCGATTGAAAGCAATCAGTCCAATCGACTAAAGGCCGGCCCTGCCCCTCCAGCAAGTTACCATCAGATCCAATCAGCACGTTTTAGTAGCCAATAAGAAGCATCTAGTTCAGGGGTGCAAAAATGCGGTTGCGCACTCGCGCCGCGCGACCAAAAACTTGGAGTACGCGAAAGTTTTTTTACCTTTTATACGGTGTGCACTATTAAAAATTGCTGCGCGCTGCTAACACCCACAGAAAATTTTGCATCCCTGATCTAGTTACAAAATTTTGATAAATGTACTTTTTGTAACTTCACTCTTTGGACGACCCACTGCCTTGGATGTCCGGGGCCGTCGCCTCGTTCATCCCCCCTCTGCACATCCCTGGTAATAACATTGTGAAAGTTTTATCGCCGCTCGAAAGCATGCGCAAGCACTCTGCATGCACTGTGAACGCTAGATTCCCGTCCCATTGTGACAAAACTATATAAAATGATAGGGAAGTTGGAAAGTTCGAAACCCTGGTTATCTGAAAGTATTGTGAGGCAGCCGTGAGTCAAACCACAAGCGGGCGCTTAAGTGCTTGAGACAGAAACTCCGCCTTGAAACGTCACTAAGGTTCATAATTGCTCGCTTTGCGAGCTTGGTGATCTTGATGAGATTTCGCAGTGACATTCGATATTTTGTAAATTGTAAAATTATTAGCATCCGCTGACATTTCGTAACTAGTACGTAATATTCCGACCTCAATTTGGCGCCCCGAAAGTGCTGCGCCGGGGGGCAGATGTCCCCCTTTGGCAGAGCAAAACGTTTTTTCAGGGGTTTAGTCGCGCGATGAATAAGCTCAATATTTTGCCAGGTCCAGTGGCATTTGCCGAGAGAGTGAGCTGATCGCCAACCGCTGGTGACAGTACGATGTTCAAAACCGATGTGGATCACTTGAAATGCTGCGGGGTATGATCCAATTTAGATTTTATGTGACTCATTAATCAATTTTTATGGGTCCATCTATTGATAACCAATGCAGCATTGCCACCTGAACAAAACCACACAGTGTACTGCTAAGTTGAATCAAATAAACTTTCTGTTTCATACGAGCAACATCCATACAGAGGCTGGTAGTCAAAATAACTATGTTTGTTACTTCGGAAATTCTTTCAGCGTACGAGCAGCCAAGCGTTACAGCTTCGCTGCATGAAGCCATTTCTATCTTAAAACACTCAGGGATTATATATAAGATCGAATGTTCTTATTGTGTTGAAGCGCATATGTGCGCTGAAACTGCTGCTCAGCTACGGATTTACTAAACAACCCAAAATTGTTCAACGTTGCAGCAAGATCCCCCTTTTGCTCAGCTATGGTCTAACACAGCGTTCCCCAAAGTCCAGCCCGCGGGCCAGATCCGGTCCGCGAAGGTTTCCAATCTGGCCCGCGAGCTTTCCCAGAAATGTTTAGTAATTTAACAATTTCGTGTAAACGAATTAATGTGAGATATAATTACACAAAACGGCTAAAAAGCAAGAAACATTTCATGCAATTGTGAATTTTATCCCGATAAGCTTCAGGCTACAAACCAAGCTTATCTCTTGGATCAAAAGATCAACTACAAACGTTTTGGAATTTACTTGCATTTTGTGTAACAGAAATGATTTACTTATGACTTAGGCTATATTTTTTTAATGTTAGGCTTTGCGTACAACTCAGACAAATAAAACAAACATAGAGAATTGTTACATCACAGTTGCTTTTTTCGTTGGAAAATTACAGCGCACCAGCCCCCTCATAGTGTACTTGAGTTTGGCGCCTAGACTGCTGTTCAATCCGCATTAGCGTACACAAAAAATTTCTAATTGTAGCAGGCATTTGGCGTTTGAAGTATAAGCGTTATTTGGCAGTTTTTGGATTTTTTTAACAGGAGTACTACATGCTAATTTTGAGCGAATTTGTGGGGTACCGGTATTTAATACCGAGGTTTTCCGGAAAGCCACCCAGTCTTTAGTCCGCCCATGGGCGCTTATTTTAGGTGAGCGTTTATATGGTGCTAATATTTATATTGGATACTACCGTACCGGTACAGTAGCGGACACAGGCTAATTTGGTGGGGGGGATGCGATATCGATTTGCAATGAACCCAGTGGTTCAGAGGACCATATTGTGTAAATCAATCACTTTCGCAAACGTAGCTTTACTACGAAACAAATCTAAGCTTGGTTTAGATTCTAAAGTGTTTCTCAAAGTGGGCGGAATCGCCACCTTGGGGGCGATTTGGAGAGGCAAGGGGGCGAAAATATCAAAAGGGGCGATAGGGGAACAAAACAACACAAATGGGCTGAAAATGCTCAACAACTAATGGATTATTGAGTTAACTTCAGTACCCTACTAGTATGACTTGTTAGTTTCTTGCAAAATTTAGTTTACTGTGATATTCGTTGGAGGTTGTTGCTCATTCTTGAAATGACAGTTTTTTTGCCAGTATGAAACTCGCACTGCACAAGAGTCAGGTTCACAGTTACAGTGTCATGCAGTGATGAACTCGCAGTTCACTCATGTCCCTCTGCCTACGGAGGCGGGTTGCGAAAGTCGCGAGCGGATTGTTCTGCTGTTGGTGTTTATTGCGTAACAATGCCATTGCAACAAAGCTACAGAGGTTCGCTTTATATTAAGGTAGCCGCCGTTTTGCCACATGGTGCTGTTGCACGCAGACATATTATTGGCAGGTGATGCAGCGAGACAGCGACTGCTGATGGCGGTAAGATTTATACTTTGTGAAAAGAGGCATGAGTGAGTCTATAGCAATGCTTCAACAAGTTTGAAAAATCCATTATTAGCGCGAGTGTGGCCAATGAGCCTGAGTGTCAAACTACACTTATGCAGGCTTCTTTTCATGCAGTATAAAATTAAGTGCTTGTTAGAATACATCTATGCATGTTTGTGAGAATACGTCTTAATTGTTAAGGCTAAGTTCTGACATCTGAGTGAATACGGAGGGCAAAGCTATATTTGCCGTGCCGAGTTTTCATAATCCATCTGGTCAATTTTGCAAAACNCGCGTGGTGTTCTAATTTTAGTAAGNTTGTCCGTAGTCGTGTCAACATATAAGTCTACTTAGTTGTCNGGTTTGTGCAGNAAGGTTTTATTGATCGCTTTGGGNNGAATCCCAGACGATTGCAGCTCTTGTTTCTAAGTGATGCTGACAAGTCTTGTCAGCTGATCCCGCAATTAGGAGGAGAGCAACCGGGCAATCCCCGAAATTTTCAAAAACATGTTCAGTTGAATATATCAGCTGGGTGCGGCCCTACTTGCTAAGTAAAATAAAGTCTTGAAAAGAAAATTCCTGCATTGAAAATTTGCAAATAGCCTACTGTGTAAATTGTCGGAATACTAATATACCTGACTATTGCTGCCAACGAAGCGTTTTTCGGTCATTGCTACGGTAACATGGGGCATTTCCTTTGTAGCGTAGAAAGGATAAAGCGTTTTGCGAACGTCCATTTGCAGTGCATCTTCAGCAATGTTCCCTCCGAGTGCGCAAACAGTGAAATCTCATTCTCGCGCACTTGCAACATTCCAAAGCAACGGAAAAGCACGCAAACAATAAGCTATTTGAATGAAACGTTATTTTGTTCGTATTTTGATAAGATTGCATATTTATTATATAAGTCACAAAGTTTGTAATTGATTGAAAATTCCACTTGCTCAGCCCTAAATTAATAATGCTCACTAAAACAAATATTTGCTCAGTGCAAAATCATCTTAGAGGGAACACTGATCGTCAGCAATTTGAAAATGATAAAGAAAATGCCAACGTTGCCCCCACCCCGGAAAAATTTCTGCGGACGCTCATGAATGATCGTGCTTTCTCGCTTTCGTTTTTTCGTTACATTCGTGCTTTCACTCATTACGAATTGTGTGTTTCTTTCCGTTCTTCTTGTTACTATTTCATCAAAATTACCTGCAATGACAAATCTTATATACAAATTACTATGGGTGTTGTAGANTATTCCAAACGACAATTAAAAACTGCAAGGTTCCCAGTTTGAAGAGCACTAATCTAAACTGCATCCAANTGACTACGCTCACTTGCTGCAACATACAAGTCAAACAGCACTACGTTGGCTATACGTCAGATCGTTGTTATGTGCCACGTTGCTTGTTGGTTCCGTAGCGGGGAAGTGTTAAAGTTTGACCATTTTTATCACTCAAGCTTCTTCTAAACCAGCGTCTCTCAAACTTTTATATTCCATCGCCCCCTTTTCACCCTCGAAACGTCATTTTCGCCTCACAAGCCTGATAAAACAAACACAAGGTAGTAAATTTAAAGAATTTTATTTAAGAAGTATTAAATAGTTGAACCAGGCCATTGAATATTTGCACTAAGCAACTATATTACGTCGCTAATATTACGTTCAGAATTCTTGTGAAAATAATCCACACTGCAGCCGGGCACGTGGATGATCCAATCCACACTGCAGC
>JGI24159J19872_10005062_pt1 | contig 16962 bp, 7 predicted proteins | sample Ectturendosymbi4_FD_19872 | JGI IMG/M metagenome (IMG submission 19872) | reverse complement strand
GGGTTCTCAAACTTTTGGTGTTATGGAGCCCATGAAGAGATTGACCATAATTTACGGAGCCCCACAATAAATTTATTTTAATATTTTAATAAGTAAAAGAATAGCTCGCGGAGCCCCGAGGTTTATGGTTATGGTTTAGTGGCCCTCTTCAGCTAAGTTTTATTGCTGCTGGTGCCGGCAGATGCCATTCCAAGCTCCGGCCTGTTGTCGATTGCCGTAAAATAAATAAACAGCAAACTACAGCTAAGTTTCCCCTCCCCTGGCTCAAACCGCTAGTTACGCCACTGTCAGCAATAGAGCTCTTAGCTATAGTTCTGCTTAATGTCATTGCTCTTTGTTCAAACACGTCATATCCCACAGCCCGTCCTTTTATTTTGAACAGGGTAGTTCTTTTGATGACAAGCGCAAGGTAAGATCACCCATAGGAATCGCCCCGCGCAACACATTCGTCATTCTAGCGCAGGTACTGCTGGTAGTGACTGTCAAAGAAAGAAAACAACTGCCAAACGTTTTTCTGTCTGTTGTTTGGTGGCAGCTTATATGTTCACACGCTGAAGAGCGCTACAAACGCAACATATGCATCAGGGCTGGGAAACCTGCGCACCGCGTGAACCTTTAAAGGTTCGCATCAGAATTTTTGTTAACCAAGTTACAACACAACATCGCGTCAAAACGAAACTCCATGACAAACGTAGACAGTAAGTCAAGAGAAGTCTATCTCGCTCTTTGACTTAGATTGCTCACCTTGCTTTCCTTTGGAAGATAAAGGTAGAATTTTAAGATAGAATTTGCGGCCCGCCAGCGATATTTCACAATTCATGCGGCCCGTGCTAGTAAATAGGATCCCTATCCTGATACACATTTTGAAGTTAGCGGAGTCTGTTTGCCAGTGGGTATTTTTTTACTGAGCTTGCCGCTCTTTGTTTCTGCGTAGGTTCGTCGCAGATCGTATCAGCAAGCTATGAAGCGATGGCAAGGTGTACATGCAAGGAGTCAGGAAGCATTAAGCAGGCTTCATTTTACCATCGACCTGGTATGTGAGCCTTGACTGTCGTGGTGCTTCGTGTGTAAATAGTGAAAAGCAGCCTGTTCTTGACCACTTTCCAAAGGTGCACTCCAACGTATATCGCTGGTAAAGAAAAGTGCCTTACGCTTTAGTAGTCACAAGCCAATGGCGCCACTAGCCGAAATGATGCGCTTAAACAGTTAAAAATCTGTTTTGCTCGAATTCCACTGACAATCTTCGGAAACACGCTTAAACCAACTGCTTTGTTAATCCACTCGCGACTTTGAACCTGGACAACTTGTTAGTATCCAGCGTTTTACGAAAACTTTTTTCGTGACAGGTGAAATACGCCAGTGCGTGTGAATGATCAACTTGCTCACGCGTGGCTAGGTCGTTATTTGCAATAGCCGCGAAGTTGTTGTTAACAATATTTCGTCCAACTAAAACTGTCGTTGGAATTGTCTGTGTCTTGGCTTGTTACAATCTGCACTACTGTTTTCAGATCCAGTATGCGCAGAACAGCTTCAATGCCACGTCGACCGCGGTCTTCTCCACAGCTCATCACGCCAGTGAAAGGTTTCAGCAGGGTCTGGGGAGTGCTCGTTCAAATCTTAACGCGGCTGCAGACACCATCAGTAAGGTGGAGCTGGCTGCTGCAGTTCGATGTTGGTTTTCGTAGAGACGCAGCAGATTTGTGTTGGAAAACGTCAAAAAACAAAATCGTAGAATGTTACAAGCGGTTGACAAATGTTTTTGTGATGCCATGATGCATTTCAACGTGAACGAGAAAACTTCAAAGTTAATTTCTTTGGTACAGCTTAACGTGTGGACACTCACCTGCTTGCTCGCGGTTTGCGTTATTTGTTGTAAGATTATGAGTATATATGCACTTCTGATATCTATGCTTTTTTCGTATTCAGCAAATGGAAGGAGATATACTCGCTCATGCCCAGAACCTGAGTAAGCATCTCAACGAAACCTGCTGCAGAGCTATCCGCTATCTGGATGAATCACCTCAACTTCATCATCTGCTAGAGAGAGTGAGTGCAGTAGAGGTCTCATACGTAATGTAGAATTGTTGGGTTTCAATCATAAATCATGTCATTTTCCATTGAGCTGGCTTGTACGATTACATCATTATTGTCAGCGTGATCAGAAATGTTTTTTTTNGGGGGAACTGTGGGTCGTCTACTGTTAAATTGACAAAGCTGGCAAGGCTTATCATCCAAAAAGGTTTTGAACGCCAGAATAGCTTTTTACACTAAAACAAGTTATGTTTAGGGACTAAAATTGCTCTGGGCCGAGTGGAAATTAGTTTGGAGCACAGCTCACATTTTTGGCGGAAGTATCTGTATTGGTATGAGCACTCTGCATGCCGCTGATCAATGATAATTAGTTTTTGGCCGAATTACGCCTTTGTACGTCACCACTGTTACAACCGTTTTTTGACCCAGTGGTCTTGTTACGCAGGAAAATAGTTCAACTCGATATCCGGATACTTATTCCACTGATAAATGACACCCATCAGCTGTGTGGAAAGTTCTGCTGTCTTTCCTACTGTTTCACTACCTCTTCGGCTTGAGAAAGGATGAAATTAGAGCAAGTTTAAGTACACTGGCTTTTCTCTCAGCAAAATCACTGCCCTGTCGATTAAAATCTTAAATTACAGTTGCTGGCTATGAACATACTAACCTGATGGTTGCATTTTACGCCTTATTATTCATAATTGGAAAATTTTCCACAAATGTGAACAATTGCTTTAGATTAAAGATTAAGTGTTCTACTGAACGACATTTTCGTGCTAAACAAGATTGGAATGGGAATGTTTCATTTGCCAAAAAATTAGATCAAATTTAAAGTCGGAATTAAAAAAAATTTTTTTGCTTACTGCAAAAACAAAGGAAAGAGCTGAACTGATTTACTATTTTTATGATTTTGCTTGGAGCTTGCGAGAGCTTCAGAAAGTGTATGTCATTGTATCATTTACAACATTTTATGCGTTACGTGTCACTTAAATTTGTAATGCTTTCTTTTGTTAATTTGCTTTTACAAGCTGTAAATGCGTTCTTTTTTCAATATGGCCGTTTGTTGAGTTCAGGTCTTGTGCTTGGCGGGTAAGGATTAAACAGGAAAATTGAGATGTGGATCTGGTGTAAAAAGTCCATGTCGGTTAAGCTTGGCCAAATCTTACCGGGCCTGACTGCTGACGCGCTCTAAAACTGATGTTTAATTTCAGCGCGTTCGTATAAATTTTTATTGCGATTAAGTAGTTTCTGTTTTTGCGCTGTTTACCTGCCGTCCGTCCTACAGTTTGGACGCGTTTTGTGGAAAGCTGTTATTTGCAGGCTCGGCAAGCCAGATCTGCAACCGAAGAACTTTACGCAATTTTCGCTGAGAAGACCTCACTGGCTCAGATCTCTGCAGGCGTCATTGCTTCGGTTCGGCCGAAGATGCAGCTGGTTGAAGAAGTCATGCTGCGGATCGTGGAGAAGTTCACGGAGCAGCCCCCGGTGTCCTGGCTGGTACGACCGACCTCTCTTTCTGTGCATGTGATTTTGCTCTTAACGTAGCTCTTCTGGGATGTGTGTGACACGCAGGGTGGTGCTAGAGATTTAACAATGTGAGTGGTTTGCTGCTAATTTAACCAACACTAACTTCAGCAAATGCGCTTTTTTCCTTGACTTAATAACCCGTGTAATACTGCCGCTCCAAAGATCGCTTCTGTTTGGTAATCTTGTCAATTTTGAACTGTAAGAATAGCAGTTTGTTGAAGACTTCGGTTGTCCGATTGGTTTAATAGCGCGCGTCCCCATGTAATCGTGTTTGCATTGGGTGAGCAAGGCTAATTTTCATCGCGACGGAAGTTTTGCGCGCCACAACGACTTAAATTCGTGCGTGCCTTTCACTCCAGACCCCGAACGAAATTAACGTGGACCCTTTTGGCGGTCTTTTGATGGAAGACATCGAAGCCGACTTATATGGACGTCCTCGCAACCGTGAGGGTGCGTTGCCTTAGCGCTTATGCTCTTATACTGCGCGGCATGGCTTCGCATGCTCATACGTTACCATCCTTTATCAATGTACTACAGTGGCGACGGTCACATGTTTTCAGTTTACCAACTTCCCATCGGTGGTAATTTAAACCTTGATGTATCAGCGCGTGTATAGGAAAATCACTGGAGATTGTTACGAAGTAATCAAGCTTAGCTGCTCTTTACCGAAACTTGCGCTTCCTGGTCTTCTCGCTTCGTTGTCTCAGCGAACGTTTGTTCACTTCCGCCAGTAGCGAGGTTCATTCGGAACGATGCAGTCCACGCATTGTGTTGTGCACGCCACTCGTGCAGCAACACACGTGGTTGACGTTCATCAGTGTGGCGACACGCATTGTGTTCATCTGTACAAAGCTCCAGAGACGTTTTGCACGCACTGAAACCCGCATGCCTATCAACCGCTTCCAGCGACAGCGAAATGTTGCGACTCATTGATACTTTTTCGTTGTCAAGGCTGCTGAGATGTTTATGTTGACTCGGGGGACCTTCGAGTATTTGCTTCTGCTTGCAACGCGGTTTGGGCACTTGCTTGGTGCACACTATTTATTATTTGACATGATGGGAGATTCGCGTGCTTGGATCATGTCAGCATTCGTTTCGTTTCCTTGCATGCACGTTTCTTTTGCTCGGAATGATCGTGGTGATCCCCTTCTGTTTTGACTGTGAAAAAGTATGAGATGTTCGTTTATTGCCAAGACCTGCGCCTGATGCATATCAAAGCATTGTGGGACGGCGTCTGAAATGAAATGTGAACATATTTTGTACATAAATTGAGCACGAACCAGGGGAGAAATCTGTTTTCACTATGACCACATTCAAATCTTAGTCATGAGAAGATGTCCAGCGTCGAACACTTTCCTGCAAAACTTCCATCGACAAAACTCGTAGCTCGATGACTGAGATATGATTTCGACTGGCATTGAATTTAGGAGTTCTAAAGAACATTGAGTTTTTTACCATCCTGGGGTTGCGTGCCTTTTGATCCTATTTCCATTAGTACTAAAAACTTCCATCAGTGTAACTTGCATTCGCGTATTCCCATTTCCCAACAACCTGCAGGCAGTCCCATAACAAACGGACTCCAGTTATGGTCGCAGGCTTAGACCAAAGCGTTTAATAGTTGTTCGCAAACAATGTTTCCTCAATGTTTACTGCAAGTGGAGTCTAAGAAGCCACTCCCTCACCTGTCATGAGAGATGATGAAAAGCACTTGGTGCAGGAAGTTTTGCTTTGAAGCTGTAGTTTTGTTACTCCATTCGCAGTGCAGTTGCAGTAAAAGTTGTCGATTACAAACTAATATCTGGAACAAATAAAATCAGCGAAATGGTATAAGAAACAAAACGCCAAAGCCAACGACATCTTCATTGACTCTCCGGCCCCGCTGCTCGGCGTGTTATTAAACGAGAGTACTTCAAAGCCACCAGAGTGGCTTTTGCAGTCCTCATTAAACCTGATTTTAATATGACTGAGCGTTTCCGATCACTTGCGGAAGCCAAGGCTTCGTCTCAACCTCCGGGTGCTGCTCAGTGTGCGCCGTTAGCAACTCCTATGGACTTTCTGGTGTTCGTGAAATCTGTTAGTGAAAGTACGCTGCGTCACCGCTCGACAATGTCTGCATGACGTCTCGGCGTTTAGGGGCACATCCCTTGTCAAAGCAGGAAGCTTAGCTCCGAACCGCATCGTGAAAAATAAGTGTAAAAAAGTCACGTCGTTCTGGTTCTTTCTAAGTTGCCGGAAGTTCATGCACCGTTGGGGAACGCTAACGTTCTCTTTTTTCATAAAGAGAAATATCAGTGGGTCAAACGTGATATCAATCGTGTTTAGAAATGTTGTTCACTCACGGCTCTTTTCACACCGATTCTTGCAACATTGCTACTACCTATGGGTGTTTTTATGTATTTCAAGCAAACACCAGTCTAACTAGGCGCTGCCAAGTCGTCACGATCGCAGAAGCTGCATTTGCTTCGTTGCGCGTTGATTGTCTTCATTCACTTCAATCGCATCTACACAAGTGCGTTTGTTGGTCACAGATGAAAGGCGCAAAAGTACTCACTCTTTTTTGCCTGTATTTTGCGCCAGTGTGACATAAAATAATCACAAAATATGCGGAGATATGTTGCAAATGTTCAAAAAATGTGCGGGAAATTTACATTATTCCATATTGCACAAAACCAACGCATTGAATATGGCGACTAGTGTACCTTTATATATACGTTGAAATAAATACGCTTCTGGCAAGCAACGAACACCCACATACCCTTTTTTCAAAAAGCTCTAATTTCACTAAAAACCCACTAGTTCCTGCAACTCAAAATTAGTAGATAGTTTTTTCTTTGTTTCGGTCAGGTTAATAAAAATAATGATTTTATTAAAATTCGAACAAATCGGATTGCTTGATTTAAATCGGATTTTTTTATTCAAATCAGATTTTTTGATTTTTTAAATTTAATGTGTAGGCGTTGACCACCAACACTTGCAATTTTTAATTTTAAAGAGTTTGTTTTGCTGTAATTTTTGTGCTTTGTTTCTTTTAAGTACAGCAACTGGAAACAGCTGAACTTTCATTCAAACTTCCGTTGCGCTTATGCAATATCCCTTAAATCACTGATTTCAACCAAATGATTTTAATGAACCAATGCTGGTTTCCGTTGACAAATGTTCTCACGAACGCCATGAGAAGTAGAACAAACAACGGCAAATATCACACATTCTTGTTGATAAAAAGTTGATTTTTTATAGGAAGTGCGATTACTAATCAACGAGGTGCTCTTTGGTCATTAAAACGGCAAACCTTATGACTCGCGCCACTGATGTTTGTGACAGACCACGAGTGCAGTGCTGGACGAAAAATAGATGCTGCACTGCTGATCGCTCTTGATGCTGTTTTTGTGAAACTTGACGCAGCGTAGCCATGTTGTCAAGTTGAAGGCTGGAATCATGGTTCGCATTATCTCCCCAATAGATAAAACGGAGCAGGAGCAGTGCACAAGCCAGTAGCGCTGTCAGCGAATTTTCGCGAGCTTTCACTTGTTGCCAGTGTTGCGGGCCTCTTGCCGATATGCATACATTTGTTGATGGGCAGTGAAATCTAGGTCGATCTGTCGGTTGGCCGCTTCCAGTTATTTACGCTGCTGGATCACAGTTTGTAAAAGTAAAGCTGTTTCCAGATTCTGTTTCAGCCGCGCACGACGAGACACGTCCACGGACGGTGCCTTCATNTAAGAAGCTGACCAGCACAGCTATTTCTGCTCTCTTTCCCTGTAACATCACGGAAGTTTTGCTGACACACTTCCTATTTTCTCACCATAGTTTTACTGGCAACGAGACCGGGTGACCTGACTAAAGTTGACACATAGTGAAGTCCCCGAAACCGGAAAATGAAGTTCTGACTATTGCGCCACCTCACGCGCTCACGAAAGTGCAATGGGGTTTGAACTGCGAAGCTGCTACTGAATTATGAGCTCGCTCCGTCGATTTTGCTCCAAAACCGATGTAGTATATGCCATCCATCATCCAAAGTACCCACTGCTGTCTCCAGCAGCCAGTGCCGTTTGCTTTTAATTTGTTGCGCAATTATTGTGGGCCTTCAAGCAGCAAAATTTGGATTAATGTTGTTTTGCAAAATTCATGATTGTGTGGGAAAAAATGTTTAGCTGTTGATTCAGCTGCATGCGTGGCGTGCCATCGTGTTTCAATTTCTATTCAATCATGCCAAAGAATTGGCAGTGGAGATGCTAATGTGCGTGCTTAGGATACTCCGCTTTATTTTGTGCAGTTAACCCGGAAAGACGCCGCAATCGCTCGTCTTCGACAGGAAGGCAGCAAGGCTGAAGAATGAAATGTGCTGAACATCAGAACAACGGACATTCTGTCACGATATTTTGTATATGACAACACTCGCTTTTGTGGTTTTAATTTGAATATTAAACGGGCCTGATATGAAAATTGACGTTTTTTTTGCTAAACTTTGTGCAGTACATCAAGCGTTTGACTTGTATGAGACATGTGTATAAAAGCTAGTAGAAAACCCAGCGGTGAACTTAATGCATGCCTTGCTGTATGTGTGGGTTTCTTTCTTTGGTCGCTTGTTTTACAGTATGTTAGAGTTAATATGATGGTGTTTGTAAAATTCTGTTGATTGAAAAATCACTACTGGTTGAATTTCGTCACAGCGACACGTTCAGACGTTGTTGTCGTGAGCACCGAGTTGTACGCTTCGTGTTGTTTTCTGTAGTTATTCATTGAACATACCTTCAACAGTATTCGATGCTTGGTGGTCCTTGTGTGATAATAAACGGTATTTGTGCATTACATTTGGTGGATTTTCTCCTTGTGTTTCGATCAAAACCCTGTCTTTTAGTGTCTCTGAAAGTCAAACGGTTAGTGGGCGCGGGTAAGGAGAGCGCTTCGAGTCTGCGATGTTTCCTTTTCTCGGGCTTTTGTCTGGCGTGGGAAAGATTTCTTTCTGGCAGCGTATCCTGAGTTCGCGTGGAAAGCTTGTGTGGGAGTTAGCCGGGAAGCAGTTCGATAAATAGCAAGCGTTGGATACATTTGGAGATGCCAGCGCAGAATGTGACTTTCCCTGAGCACCTATTTCAATAAGGACGGAGGATGCGTAGTTTTGCGTGAAATCAATTTCCTAAAAAAATTTGCTGATCGATTCCTTGCTTACACTCATCGTGAAGAGTACTTCCCGAGTATCATCGGGGGAAAAACATCTTGAGGCAAAATGTGCAGTTGTTTCACTTTTGGGTTCCGTGTCGGGAGCAAATGGCTTGGAACCAGGGACGGATTTAGGGATCGGGGAGCCCCAGGCCATCCTAGTTTTTGGGGCCTCATGCAGGTGTGACCTATTTGGTCGCTTGTCTTAAAAGCGTGAAATTATGTCTCTCATGTGTGTAGTGCTCCCGCAAAAATGTGTCTTTGTGGTACCGACTTGGTTCTACGATTGCCTTAGATCTTCAACATAAATTGCAGCCTTTCTTACATTCTTCTCACGAACAAATGGCAATGCGCTCTTGGAATTTATAGCTCTTGTACTTCAGAAATATCTTCGTGAGATTTCCGTGATTTCTAGCGTTTTTTGTAGGTTTGTTTTTCGGCAATGTACATTTCATGCAGAAGCGTGTTGCTGCAGCCCTCGACAATATTGTCTAGTTGTCGATATGATTAGCTGTACACGAACTCCTTTGTTATACTATTATAGTACAGTAATCCTCGGTTAATCCGGATCTTCGCCAAAACTTGCGGTACGAATGAGTTCTAACGTTTTTCTTTACAAAAATCTTCGGTTTATACCATATAAAATCTACTCTTTTCACATCTCGTAATCCGGATTTATCTCCACTAACACGCGGTTGTGTTCTCAAAGTGCATTAACTGGTCGCTAGGAAAGATTCGACACCTTTCAGGCGCAACACAAGCGTGCTCACGATCACCAACGAACGTTTAAAATTATCATAACAACGGCCGCAACTGCTCGCAACATTCGGCTAATCGTAGAGACGATTATTACGTCACACACGGGCATAGGATATCACGTTGAACAATACGCTCAAGGGACGCCGCCGCACCACGGTTTCAGTCTATATTGATTAGTGTTGAGTGTACGCATGTAGAGAGTATTATCCCTGAGTGTATTGTACTCGGCAACATGTCTTAGTCACTGCTGATGGAGCAGCCGCAGAAATCTCTGCGTCAGTCCAAACTCCCAGATTTCTTTGCAGCCAAGTAATCTAAAATTATGAACTTAAGATTTTTCATAACTGCGTGGATATGGCGGTTACTAGTCTGTTACACCATTGTAAATACATCACTAAATTCATTTTACTTCTGCGGAAGTTTGCTGTTGGGTCGTAAATATGTTCAATGTAAGTAATTTTCACTGATAACTCAGTACTTGGATGACGTTAGGCGAGAAAAGACTATCTTCGGTTAATCCGGATCTTCACCTAAACCGGGTAAGATCGTCGGTCAAATCGAACCCGGATTAATCGAGGTCTGCTGTAACCACATATTATATGGATCAAGCAATCACAATCCATTCAGAGGACACAGGGTTTATTTATGCCGTTTTGAAGTTGTCATTTTCCAAGCAATACAAATATAGTGTTTTTATCCTGTTTGCCAGCGTGGTCCAACTGCAGGCCCGCGGGCCGCATGTGGCCCACCGCAGCGGTTTCAGTGGCCCGCAGAAGCATTTCGAAAAAATCTTCAAAGCTGAAATTCTTGAAAAGCGGGTGAGATTACAATTGTCTCACTGAATTGCTTACGCTGGATAAAGTGCATTTGCACAAGAACAATGAATAATACGTTTTTTTGTGTACCATTATTGTTTTTGTTTTATTTATTCCGCTAAACCTCCGCTGGGGTACCTGTCTGGATAACTTCCGCGTTTTTTCGGTGCCTCAACGTTTGTTGTCTTGATGAGTATATCTGGTGCAATGAACTCAGTTCTGTCAAATAAATCTGTCTACCTATCCGCTAAACGCGGCCTTGGCAAAATTTCCCCCGGGGCCAAAATTAAATGCTCACCATGCAAACTGTAGGATCTTCTGGTAATTAGTCAACAAAGATTGATTTACCGAACTTAAAGATTTCGCGCTAAAAATGCATTCGATGTTTGGAAGAGTAGCCTACATTTTGTATACTATGAAGCAAGTCAAATCTATAAACAGAAATCGAATGGTAGACGAAATACTGGACGATAATCTTCGACCTGCTAGTTGCTACCACTAAAACTGCTATTGATAAAGGAACGATACTGTCAGAGAAGCCTCGACTACAGGCATACCACTGACAGAGATATTTATAACTTGCTATTTCTTCCCTGAGGCGCTTACTTACCTTCCATTTTTTAGTTGTAAATGATGTGAATCTTTTGTTTTTTTTCATCATTTTATTGGAAGAGGCCCGCAAATTGTCAAGTTTTTGTAAAATGGCATGTAGATCAAATTAATTGGACTACGCTGCATGCTATATGATGATGGCAAACAGCATGAAGACAAGTTTCTTGCACAGCTAAGTATTTTCGCAACACCTTCATCTTACTATTCGAAGTAAGTCCAACGTAGACATGTTTTTCCAAGTAAAACTCACGAGAAACTGTTCTAATTGATTTAACTAATATTGAGAGCTTCAATAAGCAAGCCCTGTATACTGGCTATCTAGTTGGAAACAACCAAACGTAGATCCGCATCATACACACCATCAATTTTCATACTAAGGTTCATATATTTCAGAAACAGTACAATTGAGAAATCGTTTGAAAGACCACTGTGCTGCATTGACTCTTGTTCTGGGTCAGGGGTTCCCAACCTTTCTCTGACCATGTACCCCTTCAGCATTTCAACAAATAAGCATGTACCCCTTCAGTATGTTGACAGATGAAAATGTACCCCTGAAATTTCCTATGACAAGTTATGTTATCATGATCATTCATAGACATATTTAACAATAAGCATATAATAATTTTTGATGATAATACTCAGCGATATATGTATAAATATTTGGAAATAAATAATATGTAAATATATTTTTCTCATCTTCTGCTATAGCCTTCAATGTACCCCTTCGGATAGGCAAATGTACCCTTGGGGGTACATGTACCCAGGTTGGGAACCCCTGTTCTAGACGTTGGTATTTTCGCTCGTTTTAAAGTAAATTGTGGAGTTATGCCTCTGCGCAATTTTGCAAATTTTAAGTTAGTAATGAGTCGTCGTAGGAACGATTGCGCGGGGCCCTAGGCCATGGCTTATGCGTAAATCCGTCACTGCCTGGAACTCCTGCTTTGTGCTTTACATTGAATTTATGGACATGCATTGAGTTGTTTTTATAGTAGTACGCTCCCCCCTCAAATTTTGCCAAAAAGTGTAATAAGTTGTTAGCTATAATGTCGTCCTCAATCTGACAATGTAGCGTATCACACTGACAAAGCTTGAAAAGACGTAAAACTATATTTTTTCAACCTTACAAAATCTGAAATTTGGCGTACGTAAGCACGGTTGCCAGATGAAATTTTCAATAAAAAAGCCAAACAGTGCTTGAAAAATCCAAACAGATTATTTAAAGGCCAGAAAAATGCCAAACTGTGTGGCATTGCGATTCCTTTGTTTAAAAAAACTCAATTACAATAACAGTGTCATCAGAAATTTTCTTCGAAATTGAGAAGTCTTGCACTGAAGCTCATTCCTGAAGTTTCTCTGACTTTTCATGGTTTGCAAGATTGCACACTTTTGGTACAATGGTGCCACAGTTAGCACAGTGACAAGCACACTGATCCATCCGCAGCTTTCTGTACCCATACGAAAGCCATCGTCCATCCACTTCTGCACTTATGACCAGAATCACAAAAGCCTTTCCACTTCCTCGACGTCATCGTCGCAATTCTATCGCAGAGACGCAGACCTGTCTACACAAGCGTTGAGCCTTTTTGTTGCTTGGAACACATTACATTTCCAATGATTACGCAAAACATTATTTCATATCTCTCATCCCTCGAATCTTATCAACATAAAAACGCAGGCGTCGGTCTAATACAGAATCTATCACAAAAGGTTTGCAAAGGTGTTGCCAAAAAATTGGAATAATAAATATTTTTCTACAGAGGAAAATGTTTCAGCGTAAAAAAGCCAAAAAACGCAAAAGGCCAAATGAATTTTTGAAGGCCAACCAAGTTAAAACGAGGCCAGTGAAAGTCCAAATGAAATTGTTTAGGCCCACCAACTTGAGATGAGGCCAGATTTTTGAAATTTGACCTAAAGAAGGCCAACTTGGCAACCCTGTACCGCAGTACACACACCCACTCACTCTAAAGATTTACGCCTATGGTTATTCCTACAGAGAATGAAAATAGGAGCATCGTGCTTGGAAAGCTCCAGAAAGATGAGATACTTCCGGAATGTTTTACAAAAACACTTTGTTCTGGATAGGCCTCCCGTTGCAACGTAGGACACACAAAAGATCAATAACTACTGTATCACTGTCATGGCAAATCTGAAACAGGCGGAAATGGAAGGGGCAGTTAAATGTATATCTTATTTTGACCAAAACAAAATTAGACAAAAGAAGTGCACGTCTGTTCCAACTTTAAACCGAGTCCTAAATGAGTTGGGGCAGTGGTTCCTAACTTTTTCTCTATCACACCTCTCTCAAATAATTGCCTTTTGATGCAGGCCCCCCTGCATTTAAATAAGTAAATATTCCCGTTCAAAAACTTTCCATGTTGCAAAGCGCGTGAGGACTCGCGACTCCCGGTTACGAACAGCTGTGTTAGAGCATTACGTTCCTAATTGAAAATAAAAAGCCGGTTGTAACGTTTCTGTCCCAAGACGTCAGGATGAAAATTACGCCCTGAAAAGTCGGTACGCTAGTCGGATTTGCAACTAATCCTTGTTGAAATTCTATGGATGGAAAACCTGCAGTGTCTTACTGCAGGTACAAAAATAAGGCCTATTTAGCTTCAGTCGCTTTTACTGCGCTTTATGTAACACCAGGGTTTTTTAAGGCGTTTTAGGGACCCGATTCGGGTCCCTAGAATTGAAAATCGCGTCCCTAGAATCAGAGAAAATTCTCCTAGGGTCCCTAAAATCAGAGAAAATCGGGTCACTACAATCAGAGAAATCGGGTCCCTACAGATCCATACCGGGTATCTAACATTTTCCTTAAAAAAAACTGCATAACGCTGTTGTTACTCCTCATTTCACAGACTAATGCATAATGAAATGATACATACTCCAGATGAAAGATACCTTGACTTTTCATTTCATGCATTGCTTCAAAAACTGGACAGCATATCTTGTGAAGTTAAAAAGAATTCGGCAACTTTTACTGGGCTTGTTTTTACCAAAACGGGAATATTACGGTAATCAATTTCAAAGTCTAATTGCTACCTTACAGAAAGCAGCATTTTTGTCCACTCAAGACATCAGTTGTCTTGTGGCGAAACGATGAAAAACAAATTTCGTGGTTTGTTTAAAATAAATGTAACGAAAAAATGCACTTTTCCATGAAAAGATCCCATCACGTGAGATGATACATGGTCAGTCAAGCAGGTGTCTGAGTGTAAACAAATGCAATAGGTCAAACATTAATAAATTTCCCCATTTCTTTTCTACGCGCATGCTTATTGCGAACTTTTAGGAACCCAAGTTGGTTCGTGCGCAAACTTTTATGTAAGACGTTCCAGATTTTCGCGGAATTGAAATTTCGTGCGACATGTTTTTCAACAACTTTGTACCGTGAATGCGATGCGCATGGAAACCCTGATGCTGGTGTAGAGAGTGCACGAGCAAAAGTCACGTCAAGGCTGAAGTGCAAAGTTGTACTGTAAATTGACATTCATTCGCTGTTAATTGAGAGTCGAGTTTCAACTGCTTGGCTAGCATCCAGATGTGTGCCGCAGCAACTGTGCGTATCTCCAGTAGTGGACCATATGTTGCCACAAAGATAACCGTTGAAAAACAAACACTTATGACCCCATAGGTTGAAAATTACTCACAAACACGTCTTAAAAATTTCTGGTCGGATTCACGTCACGCAACATTGCCTTGGTGTTCGCTGGCTGGGTGAATTTCTGTGCAATTAAGTTCCTTCTTGTTCTTACTGCAATACGTTGCGAAAACCTTAAGGGTTTACAACAACCCTTGTCGGCAGTCGTGTGTTTGAGGGGGGGGCGAGCGAGGCACTTACCTCGGGCCCCCCGTTTTCAGGGGCCTCTCTCAAGGTGTTTCGTGCATAAACATTCCTCATCTTTGGTAAAAATAAATGAATATCCGCTTATATGATATTTTTCGAACTACATCATAATTCAGTACTCTACCTTCAAAGGGGCTTCCAACAGCAGTTGTAATGTGTAACTGGGCTACTCTGCTGTCAAAGTGCTCCCTATCAAACAACTGTAGTGTGCAGGTGCCCTAAGGCCCCCCAACAACAACTTTAATGTGCAAGTAGCTTACTCTGCTTTCGCAAGGCCCAGACCAGCGTCTCTAATGTGCAAATAAGGAAACGCTTCAAACCAACTTCAATAACTTTTGAAAAGACTGTGGGCTAAAGTTTGTTCCAAAAAATTCTAAAAAGCCCCTATGAAGTAAGAGCAAAAAATTTATACCAAATGCACGTTTTTTTAAGGAAAATGTTGGGTACCCAGTATAGACCTGAAGGGACCCGATTTCTCTGATTCTAGGGACCCGATGATAATTTTCGCTGGTTCTGGGGACCCGATTTTCAATTCTAGGGACCCGAATCGGGTCCCTAAAACACCTTAACAAAAACCTGCCAAATGATAATTTGTTCACGGTCAGAAAATGAAGCTTCTCACAATATACCATAGTGTGGAGGACTGAGAAAAAGAGGCTCCAGCTTTAAAAACATATGTATTGCAAATGAAATCCCAAACGTTTAGTTTTGGTAAAATGTAGACATGTTCTATTCTTTGCTTAATACGGGACTTTTAGTCAATGAGCCAGATGGTAAGTTTGTAAAAACAAACACTGCACAAAACTCGCCAAAGATTTCCCACCAAATTTTCCGGGAAAACTAACACTCAAGCTAACCAATATTCTAAAGTAAACTTTAACACTTGAACTAGCTGTATACCCATGCAGAACCGTTGCTAGAATGTCGTCAGTAGGGGGGCTTTACCTTCTTCGTGCGGGGGGGGCGTGACATTCAAATATGACAAAAATTCCACCAATTTATAGTGTTTCATTTTCCAATTTGGGGGGGCTTGGAGTTTTGTTTGGGGGACTAAGCCCACCAAAGCCCCCCGTGGCGACGGGGCTGCCCCCATGCCCTAACCATAATCCCTAATGCTGTATGGAGAATTTTGTAACACCGTGGCCCGCATATCCCCTTCATAGGCTGGACAAAACGTCTTATCACAGTTCACGGTTGGCGGAGTATGATGACGCCATCAGAAGACCCCTTTTTAGCCTTACCTCGAGTCCTCAACCCTATGTCCACCACTGCTTGTCGGCAGGGCGGGATTAACCATTGGGCAAACCGGGCAAATGCCCGAGCCTCACGCTTTTGGGGGCCTCGCGCTTGAATATCAAAACACTCCTTTACTTGTTTTTCATATTTTCATACCGTTCACCACACGTCAAAATTTGTAGAGATTTTTTATTACTACATTTGTCATATACTGTAGGTTAAGGAAACTGATAACTTGGGCATTTATCGTTTTTGAGCGACTTAAAACAATTGAACCAAACAGAACCACACTTCACATCCCGAGAATTAGATCGAACTCAGTGCATCTGTGGGTGTCTGCAGAAAATTTTCCAGAGGGGGGGGGGCAACGTCAAAATTTTGCTTATCATTTTCTGGTTGCTGACAATGCAATGCAAATGGACGTTCACAAAACGCTTTACCCTTTCTAACCCATTAGTCTGTGTTGGTCGAACCTCAATTCTCAATATTTTGTCTGAAATGTTTTCTACACTTCGGCTATCAGAAATGCTATTTCCCTTCATAAAATGTCTAATTTCCATTTTTCCAGCACTTTCCACAAATAAACCATAATTTAAGAATGATTATTCTGATTATAATCAACGGCCATAATTACATGACCGGTGAAAAAACAAGATAGTAAGACACTATCGCAAAACTGTTTCAAGCAATGAGAAGTACAACTATATGTTGACAAGACTATTGGACAACTTGCTAAAATTAGAACACCATGCAAGATTTAAAACTGAGCAGATGAATTACGAAAACTCGCAAATATAACTTTGCACTTAGTGCTCACTAAGAAGTCAGAACCAAACCTTAGCGATAAAGACGTATTCCCACAAGTCTACATAGACGTATCTTTGAACATCTTTCTGCTTCGGAGACGCCAGGACTTCGATAAACAAATTTAATCAGGCTCTACTGGCGCTAAAAACATAAAAACACGTTAAAAAC
>JGI24159J19872_10005061_pt1 | contig 16963 bp, 15 predicted proteins | sample Ectturendosymbi4_FD_19872 | JGI IMG/M metagenome (IMG submission 19872) | reverse complement strand
CTTCCTTCATGTATTTGCGTATTTCATGTTACTGCGATGCATGCTTAAATTCAAGCGACTTGCGTGTGGGAGTGACGACGTTACTCAATACTCAATACAATGCGGCACCGTACTTGTCCCTCCCTATTTGGACCTTTGTTTTTTGGACCAATTTGTTGGCTCAGGACCCAACATCTCGAAGTTTTTGGCTCTGGCTCCAGAACGATTTGGTCCATTGAAAACTAAAAACCTTTGTAATAATGGTGCGACTCGCTTGCCCCACGAACTCTGTCTGTGGAACCGGAACCGAAATTTCAGGCCCCGGTTGTTTCCACCATCAAGAAATTTTTGGCTTCTGCCATCCAAAACCGCTTGGGCTCCGGCTCGACAGCCCTGCTTTTTCTTCCGTTCAAGATTACCTGTGGTACACTTCTCGATCCATGGTAACATTTGCACTTACAATATAAATTATTGTGCAAAGGCGATACGAATTTGCCAAGCAAGCATTTATAAGACGCGGTTCCGTAACTGAGTTTCTCCTAACATTTTGCAATCCACGACGCTGATAAAAAATGTTGCTTCACGGGAACTACGGTGTAAGTTGAAAACCGATCATATCGTATTCAATGTTCATATCATATCGTATTCAATGTTCGAATCTGCTTTACTCAAAAGTTACACCCAAATAGACGACGACGATATTTAAACGGCAAATATCATGTACTGCTTCCAAAAATATCCTTCGAGGACAGAAGAAAACCAAGAAAGCAATCTTGACCATTGCCCACGCTGTGAGGTTTGACAATAAACTGCGCGTCTCAAAGTTTGATGGTTCCAGATTCAGAAAAAATGGATCGGCTGCAAAATGGGAAAATCGCTTAAAACGTTTTGCGGCGAAGCACAACTTTATATCGCGGAAAATTTAATAAAAGTGGATCTAAATGCCGATGTAGAGCACACGGGTTCAGTTAATATATGGAACACTAAACAAGAACAAAAGTAAAAAAGTATTGCAGTCATGGTAATAGAGATGAGAAGTCAGTTTTCATAGCTGCGGGGATGCACGATTCCAAAAACTGGTTGCGCAAAACATGGGCAGCTCATAAGTCGCATTTACATATGAAAGTGATGAAAAGTATCCTGAGAATAACAATTTGTTGCTTACTAATCTGTAAACTTCCGCCACAGCTCTTTAAGTCTGACTTGGGTAATAATGTTCACACGGGCTTAATACACGAATGCCTGGACCCCTTGCCATCAGTATTTGAAGCGGTTTGAAGCGCGAATCGGTCAAACCACGTTTTTGAAGCGGAATCCCGGGCAAAATTTGCCACGACTTGGTCAAAATTACTCACTGATGTAATGTTTAAGTGGCACACAGAAAGGGATGTATGCGTGAACCACGGCCTGCTTAACTGTTTGTGTGTGAACCAAACAGTAACTTACCATACAGTTCGGACATAAACTGTCAGCGTTGCGATAATCGGGCGACATACAATTAACAGCTGTTTGCAGATCACAGCATTGTTTAACTTTAGCTCAGAGCTGACGCTGCTACTTGAGTTGATTAGAAGCATCAGGAACTAAATGTTTTTATTGCACTGTTGAAGAACACTCAGCAAAACCAAAGCAGCTGGTCGCGATAGAGAGCAGAACACTGACTTGTTACAAATGTTCCTTACAACCGTGTGGTAGAGCTATTTCATCCTTCAATATTTACCACAAATATTGATGGGCTTCCTTGTTCATGAAAACAATACACACGACACGACTCTCGTATTTCAAGCACAAGTCTAGAAGCTTGCACACAAAAATCAGTTATTTCCTTAAGAGTCATTCTTCGGCGTGAATAGCTCACTTTCTTTTGATGGGTTCCTGCTCACGAATACTCTGGGAACATGCACGATATGCAGCCATGATATCAAAGAGAACCATTTACCTCTTCGGACTACGGCACTCGAAAGCTTAAAAATGACTAGCATGAATTAGTTCCAACAGTAAAAGCAACCAAAAACTGAGATAATTGGATTCAGTTCAATGCGTACATACGGAGGATTTGAAAACCAACAAACAGACACACAGCGCACAAGAGTTTTCTCAACAAATTCAAGATTGTACTTACATTTTTATTCCATACACGTAGCTCACGGCAAGCACTTCGCACAAGGCTATGGAAACCAAACCAAGAGTTGCAGAGTATGTGTCAAATATGTCAAGAAAATAACTTCCAGATCTTTGAGTGAACGTTAACCCAACAATAAACAAACCTGCCAACGAAAAACATAAGCCTTTCTACTGAAGAACATTCCCTAACTATCGTACAAACCTTATCACCAGGGGAAATATACGCGGGCAGAAACATGCACACATATCGACGAAACTGCTACGACGCGGACATTCATTCAAGTTGAAAGGATTTCCATTTGGCTACTTCACATCAGATTTGCAATGCGAGGGTTTGACCTGACAGCTCGTTTCACACATAAGTGTGTTTGATATGGTAGCCACAAAATATTAGCTTCACGTTCGAGTCGTTACGGGGGTTGTGATTGATGAATGACATTTACGAGAATTAACTAACTTTCAAAAAACACGCAACGGGGTCGAAATATCAGTTTTATCTTCGCTAATTCGCACTGTAGGTTGGTGGTTGGTAACTACAGTACTGAGGTATATTGCTTATTCATTGCGGTAACGAGTTATCGGAACGACGCAGTACGTTCGTCACATAGTCGTTCTTTCCGGTGTTTGGAATACAGCAAGGCCGAACCAGCCCCTAAGGTTCTACCGAGCATTGAACCGACCACAGCAAAATTGAACAGCACGTAACGTTCTCATTCCAGACGGCGAACAACAGTATTGTTCATTAAGGCAGCCTTAGCTTAATGAATTGTATATTACCGAAAATAGTACGTTACATAATAAGGGTCACTGAAACTTAAACTATTCATATGCAACTGACCACACGGTTGGAGGACAATAAATAAAATAGCAATTATGCTCGGTAGTTCTCGTTTTGAATAACGATAATTTACTGCTAGAGTGAATGATAAAGTTTCAGCAAGACTAGATGATGTTGCAGCAGCAGTAGGTGGAAGCTGCGCTGCAGATCCAAGCCCTAAAGAAGGCCCTTTATTGTCTCACTTTAAATACTTTTCCCGGCAGTCCGGAAATTCAACAAACATGATCAGAATGGTGTTGATTTGTCATTTGCGTGAAAAGCAATGTCTTCCTGAATTTTACTTTCACGCTTTTCAATTTTCTATGTGCAAAAGCACCTTTTACTGAAGCAAAGATGCAAATGTTACCGTCACGTTGAATTTATATAAATTTCGACAGCACACTTCAAACATACAAATTTCCACAGCAAGCATAACATGTTGTTGTAACTAATCGAAAATGGTTAAACATATCTTTATTACTGTGGCATTTCAAGTCAACACTGATAAAGCTTAATAATTTCGGAGCTAGTTCCAAACGTTGACGTTCGAGATTAACCATCAACCTGGAGGTTCTTGTTTTACAAACAGCAGCAATATAAGGAGCCTCTCTGCGACAAACGAGTTGGAACTTGTGATAAAAATCGGCGGCTTCATCTTCACGATACCAGAAATATTGCATTAATCACCACAGAACAGTCCTACACGGCCTACAAAAATGAAATTAATTTTTTACTACACAGTCAACGAGAAAGGAGGAAAAGAAAAATACTTACCGTCCACGATATACCGCTAAAAATAAAATAAGCCTCGGGCACAAGATAAACCTACTCGAAAAGGATCAGGTGACGAACAACATTACCAATCCGAAGTGAATAAACTGTGCGCAGAATCACACCGACTCAACAAAAGTCAAGCGTTTCGTTTGTACTTCAGTCAAACGTGTGAATACAATTCAGTGGTTGATAATATTTGGAAAAGGCGAAGTCACCAGATTCTATTGGCTAATGAAAACACCTTCTTAAAAGCGAACCCGAACTAGTTCAGTAACAAATGTGCTGTTATGATTCGACGCAATCCGTAAACGAACTTCATGCAACAGCAAGGAGACAGATCCCGAAGCATGGATTATCAACCATAGCAAATTCGGCATCATTTGAATAATACTTATTCTGACAAAGGAGCCACGATGAAATGAACAGTCGATACCTTGGTTGCAGCGTACGACCAGTTTCCAACAGATTTGAAAAGAGAGTCGGGAATCCAAAAAGGGTGAGAAACACAGTTCGAGAGATTTGTCAGACGCATAATCATAACAAAGGTGTTCCCGAACTTCACAGGAGCATTCATAAATACGCTCAGGGCGTTCCTAACTCAGCCGTGATGCTTAACATCTTTCGTGCCATTAACTTAGTTACAGCCATTAATTTGATGTGACGACAGTCCTGACACGGCTTTCGTCTGGTGAAAACCGATGCGTGGTGATACTACCTTGCACGCCCTTCGTTGGACCTCTGCGATAGCTGCCCAGAGAAAATAAAACTATCATAATTCGTAAAGACTTAACGAACTTCTAAACGTACCAAGACATAGAGACGCGATTAACAGACGCTTCGAAACGTTTATTCCTGTGTCCAAAACCGTTGTGACGACAGTCTGCAGTATTCCGAACTCGCTGCTCATCCCGATGTTGAGCAACATAAAGAAAAATAAAACAGCCCATAAAGGAGCAGCGGGAAAGTTGAGCACAGCTTCGGTAAACGCGATGAATGCAAGTCCAGTTCCTTGAACGTCCTACAAAATAAGATTTTCTTGTCACAACACAGACAGGCACGATGAAGTTGAAGTGGTTCAGGTAACGCAACGCTTTGATGGGTAAAACAAACCTACATAAAAAATTCATCAAAATAGTGTTTTTCGCAGATGAGTACATACGCGTACCACTTCCATGGCGGGGCCACACTGTTATCGATGTATAGTAGTAAGATAGTCGAGCGGGGAATATCTATTGCTGTTGTATAGAGGGTCAACGGTTCGACTCTCTCGTTGGTTGGCTCAGGGCGATGCAGCATTGTGGTTGCAGCAGTTGCGTTATGTTGCTTCTATGGATTATAAACCTAACCTACATCTGATTTTGAATGAGTTGTATGCGAAAAATTTTGCCAGCAAGTAACACGACAGCATTTTATTATATACAAAAAAGACATGGATGACCAGAAGGAACTCATTCATATTTCAACAAGTCGAGTCGAGTTTTATGATCATTCAGTATCAGTCATTGACGTAATGCCTCGACTTGAGACGCAGAGCGAAACGAAAATCAATAAATGGCTAAAAAATGCGAACTAATGAAACTCTCATGGCACTCTGTTGTAAAACCGTTCAGCAAACATCTTAGTAACGATACGGGAATTTTAAGTCTTCTTCCACTTTTTGCTTCAGACCATAACATGCGTTGTAAAAAAAACGCGCTTTCAATTTACCAAAGATTTAAATTAAAACAATGCTTTTACATGAATGAATTAGCTGCAGAAATAATTCCGCAAGAGAACTACAGAATTTGGTCTAAAACACACTTCGAAATCAGTTCTGTGAACCGAGCGAAAGATTTCAACTTTCCCCGTGAATCGAACGAAAGTTGAAATCTGTCTGAACACTTAACTTCACTTTGTAGTGAAGCTGGAGAGGCAGTGCACACAATTCTTAAAAAGACAAGTGCGTTACTTGTTTACCTGAATGATATTAGCCAAGCACCATATTTAAATCTTACAAAATAACATTTCAACCAAGTCACGCGTAGCCAGAGTACCGTATAACATTTGAAAAATTTTATTTATGATTCGATTAAGTTTTAGCAAGTCTACTTAAACGAAGTCTTACGTGAGGAACTTTGACCCTAAACACACATTTTTCAAATATATAAGAATACCCCTAAACAGAAGTTCACTTCTATTTCCATTGTAAATATCGCAATAGCTAACACAGATTCCAAAGTCACATAAAAGCAAAATGAGAAAAACAAGTTTGTGGAGAAACAGAAAAACAACGTTGTTAATAAACCAAGAAGCACATGGTAAACCCACTGCAAGCGCTACCGGACATACGTCAGCCACCAGTGATTGATTGCAAATGTTTTCTTGAGGAATCCAGGAAACAGCTGCTCCCATACGAGATTCCACAATGCTTTGCACATATGCATTTAAAATAAACACTACAGCAAATGAAAGTCAACAGTTTTGAAAGAAAGTAACTAAGTACTGCTTTTACCTTCTATCCTCAAAGGTTGAGTATGCTTTTAAAGCAATGGGTAGAATTGAAATTTGCCAGGCAAGCATGAATTAGACTCAATGTTTGTCAAAACCTTCACTTAACTACAAGTTTTCTTCAAATTTCAATGCATTTTTCGGTTTCTCGAAGAATGGTTGTATTGAGGGAATTCAAATTAATTCAAAAGCGCACCAGTTCAAAAACACTTACATTCTCAAGTTCCGCCTCTATTGAGCATTCGGGAAGACTACTGTTACAATGAAAACTCTCATTTAACTTCTTCCGCAGTTCATCATAAGAAAAAGTAGATGTGGTAGCATTGAGTGAGGGGCACGATGTAAGTATCATGTTTCTTCCTCTGCAAAAAAAGGTTATGGTTTGCTATAACTCATTACAGTTTATAAATTACCACAGAAGTCCTACTGCAGCTTATGGAGTGTGTGACGATTTTCAATCAGTGTCTTTCGATGCTTCCAACACAAGCCACTATAAATTCAGGCACATACTGAGACTCATCAAATACCTTAAGTTTTTGAGATAATATTTAAATAATAAAGAAACCAAAGAACAACGAGCACAATTAAGCAACACAAAGGAAACAAAAATTTTGGTACACGAAAAGCGGAAGTGCTAAATAGCCTTATAATAAATACTACGGCCAAAGCAAACGATACAACTGACATCTTGCTGAAGATGCACTGAAGATGATAACAGTTGTTATCGAAACGTTTGCAAGATGTCAGTTGTATCGTTTGCTTTGGCCGTAGTATTTATTAAAAGGAAACAAAAATGTTTGAAAAAAGTAATGAGTAGAAATTAACTCACGAATTGAATGAAGCTTTAAAGCAGGGGTCACCAACCTTTTTGAAACTGTGAGCTACTTCTTGGGTACTATTTAATGCGAAGGGTTACCAGTTTGATGCACACTTCAGAATTAAAAAATTTACTCAATTCATCTTTGATAATGCTGTTATTAATTGATGATATTCATCTATGTGAAGCCACTAAACATGTTGATGCTATTTTTAGAACAAGCCCGTGGGCGACCCACGTAGTCCTTGCAGGCGGGCACCATGTTGGTGACCCTTATTTCAAAGATTATTAATTAATGTTCTGTGGTGATTGTTGGCATTGCAAAAATTTGCTAGTACAACTGAACTTAAAAATGAGTGCCACAAATGTAGACAAGTTGCCACCCTTTTGATCGTCAAGGCGCGGCATATTGCGTACCGTGTGGGGACTGCAAGCAGAAGTACTTTGGCAAAACAAAAAGGTGCTTTAACACATGCAAAAAGAGCACATCAGCTAAATAAAAAATCGTCTTCCTGACAAAAGTTGTCTTGCAAAACACAGGTTAGGGTTACGACATCGAATGAACTGTTCAGAAATTTAAATTGCTGCATTTGAAAATGACTTTAGAAACGACATTTTACAGAAGGCTTTTCTATCAATTCGACCCTCAACGTTATTAATGAAAAATCGTCAGATCTTTTTGTAAATGTATATACAGCAGCGTTTCGCCATACATGACTTGACAATTAATTGAGTACTTTTACAACATTTTTTGTCACTCTTACCTCCTTTTTGTTGCACACCTTACTTTTGTTTATCTACTTTGCTGTTTCGCCAGGTAGCTATCACTACGTCTTGTAATTGCGCGTGCTTGGTGACTTCCATTATTTATGTTTCGTTCCATTCGCACTGCTAAAAGCTACTGTCAGCTGAATGAAATGTCTCTGTCGTTTTTAAATTTTACTACAGTGGAGCGAAAGATTTTACTGTTATTTTCATGTTGGCTGGTTCGGCAACATGTTTACATTTTTCTGGTTATAAATTGAGCCAATTTGTGTATCTTTCGAGTTCAAACTGTCAGAAGTTTTTCATTCTGGGCCATCCAACCACTTGGGTCGAGGCCCAGTCATAATCGACCAAATTCTGTTCGTCAGCCACCTTTGCTTTGAGTCAAGATATTTCAGATTGGTAACATGCTTGTTTGTACTAACACGCAACACTTGATGTCAGGTTTAAGCTGTTGCATGTGACTCAAATCAACAGAAAAAGAGCAGCACGTCAAAGCATACGATATTGTGTCCAACAGTGAAGCAAAGTACAACATTTTTTCTGTATTTTTAACTATTGGCAACACAACTGAATTTGTGTATTTGAATGCAACACGCTTTCGTGACACAAAACTATCAAACATTTAAGAACAAGCAGTTGCACGTGAATGTTTAGGATAGAAAAAGAAAACAGTACCAGATGCAAACGCAGCATACAATACAGATACGCTCAAATTTAATTGGAGAGGAATTTCCCTTATCTAGAATGATATAATTTATCATTAAATCACCATACAAATGGCATACAACATTACAACAAAAGTTACGTTATCTTCGCGTTTCATTTTATGCGTATATACCGTGATAGGGCCTGTGAAAAAGCTTAGTAAAAGCTAAAAAGCGGCCTTGCTTTTAGTAATATTCAATTACGCACTAGATAATTGGCCTTTTCTCCAAACTTTCCATCTGAGTGTGTCGGCTAGATAACCTTAGAGGCTTTTTCGGTCTCCCAACTTCAAGCTTGGGAATACATTTAGCTATGTGCAGAAGATATTTGTTTTCGTTGTTTCGCCCCAGGCTGTTTGCAGTAAATAAATGCAACACATGCTTCAGTGTAAGCTACTGGTTTCGAGCTGCTGTAGTGAGTCAAACAACGCCTTCAAACCATTATCAAACAATAAACTATTCTTTAACTTACATGATGGTGTTGATCATTTGAATAAATTTGAGAAAGAAGTTCCCACGCAATCTGATACGTTAACTCAGTTTAATGTATACTAATAGGTACAAACCGCATACATAAGCACAAGGTGGCAGAACGCGAAATACTAGGGATAGGCAATTTAGAATAATTTACTATTCTAGTGGTGTTCTGGAATAGCCAAAGTCGAATCCCGAATGCCGGACCCCATTCTGAACTTTTTGGCTTCCAGCAATGCAAAAAACGGCATAAAAACGATTTATCATTCACAGCAATAACAAAAACACAAGCTCATTGCAGTGCAGATATTGTGGAAATTCGTGTGTTGCTGCCTCGACGCCGCTATGTCTTTATCGCGTAACGGTGATTGCTGCCACGACAGCTCGGGGCAGCTGGCGTTTGTATTTTACGGCGTGTTGAACGGACTGCCATGTTGTTGCCTGCTATTACGTGTACTTGATGCTGCTCTTTGTTTCTGCAGATGGTAACTGCAGTTTTGTGTTGATTAAAGCCTAGCGTACTAGGGTCGCCTCATAGGTATCTTGTGTTACCGATATTACGCCTTTCTCAATATCCAGTCGCTAAACCAGATCGCGATTATCCCCGTACTGGAAAATATTCTGAAGATGTTGACATTGGCAGGCACGCAGAGATACTGTAAAGCTAATTGCTTTGCCAAAAGTTCAGCACTGTTGCGCCACCAGCCAAGGCCAGCATTCTTGGTTCAATTCGAACTTCAAATAGCTTGCGATTTCCATTTTCGTTCATAATATGCAATACGAGGGAGTGACAAAAAACGAACAAAAAGGCGAACTTTGAAGAGAACGCAAAGGCCGTAATATGGAAATGAATACGTGAACGAAATAAGTGGTATCGCCGATTTGTAACAACAAAGTAAGCTTCAAAACTTCCACAACGCGCATTCATTCATATTGATGCTGCATACCGCATTGCTGTGCCAGCTACGACCCCAGCTGCGTTTCAGTAAAATGTATTCGTCTATTACAGACCAGGGGTTTCCAAACTACAGCCCGCGGTAACCCATGTCAAGTCACTGGCACGTGTAACGCAAGAACAGGTTATTGCAGCAGTTGCCGTTACAATAAAAAAACAAAACTGCATTATTACTTTTATTCGTGGAGCTTTTGATGCGCATATGTATTTATGGCCGCAATAAGAGGCGCATATCAGTGGACACACACAACGAAGATGAGAGGGTGTAACGAAATTTTCAAACCTATACTTATGGCGCAACGTTAGTCAAGCGGGAAAGTTTTTGTAGTCAACGCACTTTTTACCTAACCCTATAAGTAAGGCACAATTCATGTGCGCAGTTTTGTAAAGAGCACTTGCGCAATACCCTCCTTGAAGTTGCACTGAATACGTGATTTGCAAAGTTGAACTTGGATTAGAAACAATGCAAGAACCACAGACGTTTTTCTGTTCCCGACAATAAAGTCCATGACTGAAAGGTACATCAGGCCCGCTTTAAAGGGTTCAGTTGCCACAGCAACTGAGCGCTGAAATTCGGCAAAAAAAACACAATTTGACAAGGTAACTTTGAATGAGCTAACCAAAATTTTTTCATCGTTTTCAGTGCATTCCCATGTCGGTGCCCACTTGGTTCCAGACAAGTAACGCAGTCAACCAACACAATGCTTTTAATGCCCTACGTGCGAAATTTTGCTTGATCTGAAAGCCAAATGGGTTTTAGGCGCGCAAGCGCGTCATCAAGTCTATCAAGTCTTGTTTAAGTCCAAGATATCTGACCATTCGTTATAATCTCTCTGATCTAGAACTGGCGGTAACTTCCCGAGACATAGGCGTAGCCAGTGGAAACCAGGGAGCCATATCCCCAAATTTTTAGAATATCTATTCATTTTGTGCTTTGAGACGTGGTATCCCAAACAAAATACTGTTGATCGCCTAAAATCAAACATTTTGTCCCCTGTCCACAGACATCATGGTGATTGGTTCGGTGGCCGAACAACTCAACCTGCACAGAACTCAACGTTTTAGTGCTCCTTAACATTCAGTATTGCTCAGTGCAAAATATTTATACGTAAGCAAAGTGCAAGATATTTATATCTTGCTCAATATATTTATATCTTGCTGAGTGCAAGATATTTATACGCAATCAAAGTCCGTCCTACCAAGCCCGAGTATATTTTTGCACATGAACGTTTTTAATACTTTTGTGCACTGATTTCCGTCATTGCAACCTTTAGTCGAACTAAGACAAGCACGCCAGGGTTTTTTTTTTAAAGAAAATGTCAGGTACCCGGTATGGACCTGTAGGGGCCCGATTTCTCTGTTTTCTGGAGACCCGATGATAATTTTCTCTGATTCTAGGGACCCGAATCGGGTCCCTAAAACACCTTAAAAAACCCTGATAACACCATTAAATTTATATCTAAACACACACGCATTAAAAAACGAAATAAACTACAGGCTCATTTGGCTACAATGCAACGTCGTGACAGGCATTTAAAGTCAGCAATGTGGCGGTTTGTGGTAGTGACACAAAATATTGGGTACTTCGAAGGAAACAAGCATTGACAAAAATTTAAGCACTATCAAAAGATTTTAGCTCGAAGAATCCCCGCACTAATATGAACAGGCTTCACAGTCATCATTTTGACCTTTAACTTGTATCTTATAGTTAAAAAACATGTTTTCGAGACATGTTTCTGGCAACCTTATATTTGCAAGGAATGAACTATATGCCATAGTAATGACATGTGATTAATTTATTGCCTTCGCAGAAGAGCTCGTTCCGTCTAAAACATATGAGGTGGAGTTGCTGTGTGGTGAGCTGTGTGGGGACCGATCGGTTGCACATTCACGCGGATGAGACTATATACGTTTTGGTCAATGTCAGTCACATGCAAATCAAATTATTTCAATTTTGCGCAAAATAGCCACCTCATATTGACACGTGAATGCAAAAAATCGCTTATACCAGAGATGTGCAAAAAGCGGAGCGGACGCCGCAGGGTTTGCGTGGAGGCGGAATGTTACTGATGTAAAGGCGTTGTTCCGTTTCAGAATTAACATGTCTTTCTGCACTTTTTAGAGTTTGGCGGAGGCGGAGCAAACATCCTGGGAGTTCTGAGCAGACGCGGAATCGAAAAAATGTGACTTTATCCACCTGTGACATTTGCCGCTTCACGTGCTCTTCTTTTACCCCGTGATGTGAACCGCTGCGGAAATTCGAGGAAAACCAAAAATATTATCGGCAAAAGCTATGATACATCGTTAGGCCTTTGCACAAGACGCATAAGCGAGTATTTGTTGATCCACTGCATGGCTGAGAGACCGCGCAGGCTCACAAAAATTTTGAGCAAGACACGTTGTGGTGGCATGGTTGGCAAGGACAGTAGATTGAGAACCTAAAACAGGCAAAGATATCGGGTCGGCGAAAGCAGCCCAGAACTACATTTGCTTACCACGTAAAACTGAAGAAGAATCAAGCACCCTGGATAGTAAATGCTTGTTTACTAAATACCCAACTCTAAGAAACATTTGTCGCAACTGCTGTGTATTCGTTACGCTAGCCTCGCTTTCGTAACCTGTTTGGTTGGCAGTAAACAGTGTTTGTGTTGCGAACAGTTGCACCTGATCTAACGCTATTCTACTGCATCGTTACCTGGGAAAACCTATGTTGACGTACTAAAACGACTTTCAGGAAACTAATCTCAGACAGCCTCCGTTTCGTTGCATTTAACCAGTGACAACTCAGGCACTCGGGCTTAGCCCGAGTCTTCGATTACGATTTACATTGTAAAGAAGGGTGGGGAACCTGCGGCACGCGTGAACATTTGATATGGCCCGCATCACATTTTTCGTTATACAATTTAGAATACAAAAGCGCGTCAGAACGAAGCACCATGACGCTATGTCATAAGAAGCCTCTAGCACTCGCAGTACGATTAAGGTAGAATTTTAGGATATAATCAATTGTTATTTGCGGCCCGCCAACGACAATCTACATTTTATGCGGCCCGTGATAGTAAGTAGGTCATCCACCCCTGTTGTAGAACGTGAGCTTGTTTGCTTTGTATATTTGCGCCACCACCACCTTCACTGACTAAGGTTGTTAACTCAGACTCTTTTTAATCGGGCCTTGTCACTGTTCATGTATTTTCGTTACATGCCTGGCCTTTCGCGTTCATGTTGCAGGTGACCTGATTCAAAAAATATCTTTCGTGAAAGGCGTACTCTCGACTTCGTTCGCTCACGCTTTACTCGGACTCATCCATAAGAGCCCGAGCTCTACAGTTAAGTATTTTAAAAATATAATTCATATCAGATTGAAGGTTTTTTGAAGCAATGGATTGGCGTAGTGCATTATATTTGAATTCCAATCTATGGACAGCCCCATTCGAGAATAATTTCAAACGAACGATAAGTTGTCCAGTAACTCGGGCTAATATGAATGAGCCTAGTACGCAGAGGACTAACTGCCGTACCATTGCTCTGTGACGTACGTTACGCAACAATGGACGAGTTTACATGAGAACTTCTCATTAATTGTTGCGTAAATGACCGCACAGAGCAACGATAGTGCCATCCAGAATGAGAGCAAATGGAAATTTCAGTGACGCAAGCCTCGAACGGTTGCCGTGATGAGCCCGAGTGACGCTGTTAACCTGGAGTGGCCAAAGCCCACTGGTGTCCAATAAATGTTTAGGTTCAACGTTCTTCGATCTACTTCACTAATGTGTAGCTTTCCTGACGCCATAGTTCACTTCCAAAGCGCTTGTGAGCACAGCGACAAAAATTGTTACAGTGCATCCGATGATTTTCACAACAGGAACCACTATTTCCCATCGCTGACTTGTATTTCATGAATTGAAGCAGCGCACAATGGCACGCAAATTGCCTGTCAAGGAAAAGCATGTCATTCTTCCGTCACAGGGTAGCAAACGTAAATTACCAAAGAATAACATACTTGCAGTCGATGCAGATCAAAAACAGGTTTAGCACGTCATTTCGATCGTTCGAGTTTCAAAAAATTCAGGTTGACAAATCAATATTTATGGAAGAATCGTCTTTACTCGCTCCGTTCTTAACATTTCGAGTCAACATATCACAATATCTTACCGGCGCTTGCATTCTGATGTCCTTGTATGAGCTTTGAAACCAAGTATAGCAAATATCGTGATGCAGGCAAATATCGATGTCATACAATTAGCTGATGCCACCAGTATTGCATCCTACACATAAAAACGTCTTGATATTACAAAAAAAGCAAATGTTTGAAACTCATGCTATACATCGAAGACCAAGACAAACCGCATTTTTGAAAGAATGGCAGAGGCCTTCGTCTCTAAAAATGCACCATTACAAAAAGCTTAATGAAGTTCATGAAACACGGTTCAAACACACGGTGTATTATAGAAGACAAAAGCAACAAACCTTTTTACAATTATTTTTTGCATTTGTATAGCTGGAGTACGCTATGATAGTTCCATAACCAAGACCAAGGCTGAAAAAAATCTGAGTTGCAGCTTCCCTCCACACATTGGCATCTTTGAGGCGTGATACCTGTCAAACGAAGTGGCGTTGTAAAATCTCTGTTCGGCAATCCGTTCAGCGAGGTCTGGGCGCCTACATCATGAGAAGATATCCAGACTTTATGGTTCCTTAAAAGTTTATTTACTTGATATATAGGATTACAAGAAATGCTAGTTCCTTGACAGCTAGCATCTGACTTCCTTACAAATTTCAGAAACCTTTTCTTGTAATTTTCAGAGTCACTTGTGAGTGCGGAATATTTCATATTTCATGATTTGCACGCAACAAAATACCATGAATATTGATGACATCCTTCAAGCATAGCCAAACCCTTACGCCCTATTAAATTTTCATTCGAAAAACATCAGCAAAAGGCTTGTGTTCCAAAAAATTAGCTCCAAAAACATTTGCGTAACTTTGATCAGAGCACGAGAGTGGTTAGCTGCGTGAATCGCGTAAACAAATATAAAAATGTACATTACGCGAGGGGTCAACTGCATGCATTCGACAATTAATGTCACCACGCCCTTTTTCTCTCTATGGTGTCCCACTGTCCCATGCCTTCTAATGAGCACAAATACGAAGCAAATCGTTGTTTTCATTACGTTGCCTGCTCAAAGTGCTCAGTAGTAAAGTTCCACTGGTTTTTGGTTGTGACATAGCTAAAAATCACAAGAGAAAGTGGTTGAGCAGAACTTTGGAACTAACACTCGAAATGCGTACAATGCAGGGCAAAACAACACTTTGCAGTACATGCTGCAAGTCATGCATAATTCCGCAGGGCAAGAGATCTAACTCTGGGTGCACTTGCACGCTAGCACACTTACCTCCTTCAAATAACTTTTGGTCGGAACGTTTCAAACACATACATTACACATTTGCCCTTGTTTGTTAGTTTTGACCTGGTTTGCTGACGATGCGTCTACAACAACTAGTTCGCAGTCAAATTTTTAAAAGTGTGCTTAACGTGTCAGAAATTTCTATTTTTTTAGTTATGTTGACCTGATGTCTGCTTTCTCTGGGATTTCTTTCCAGGAAATTTGTTGGGAGGGCCAACGAATGCAGATAAAAATAGTTTCAATATAACCTTGTTAAGAGTATACCATGACAATGTGCAAAATTAACAATTTAAAAAATGTTTCCTGTTTGCAGAACACTTCTTTGATTGCAGGAGTATATGACATACAGGTTAAGTCATACAGACTGAGAAATGATCAGGTCAATCTCATATTCAGATTAAGTTAATGAGCATGTGCTTCTGTACTAACACACTAAAGGGGATTATTACCCAAAACTGAAGCTGTGGCAAGAACCAGCTTGAGAGTTCAGATGAAACACTGGAAAAAGCACTACCAAAAAAGTAAAGGATGAAACAAGTACACTTACATCCGGGTTAAACATATACTTGACACCATCCATGGCTCCATCAAGTGTTATTCCACGTACAAAGAATGCAAAAAGAACAGCATAGGGAAACAGTGTAGCAAAGTACATAACTTTTCCTGAAGATTTGATGCCCTTGTTCATTCCCAAAAACACCATGGTCCAAGCACAGAAAAGGACTACAACCATACGCCAGTTTTGTTCACCTGCAGTATAAAAAATCAGTTCCGTTTTATATATTTTTAAAGTGAACATGTTAGAAAAGTATATAGGGCATGAAGTAAGATAACCCATGGGCATAAAGAGTGTGATTAAATTACCTGCATTTGAAAGGTACCTGAAAAATTTAGTATGAAGAGTGTCCACAGATGTTTTACAGTATGATGGAGTAAGGAATACAGAAGCATTAGCATAATGCTAATGATTGGTGAAGAGCAGTACACCCAGTGGTTACTGAGTGGCTCATATGCAGGCACTGGAGAACTGCAGCACCCCCTATTTTCACAGTAAATTTTGTTTTTAAGTCAGTTTGTTGTTTCACTTTGATATTTACATTTGCAAGAAGAGTTGGCAATGTGTCCTCTCTTCCCAAAACTTTATGCACAAAGATGAATAGTAACATCTATTTGGTTTTGTATGCGAAGCAATGCAAATGATGAAGTTGCTATAGCAAAGTACTGGAAGGATTGTGGCCTGTCAATCAAATACAGCCAACCTGGAACTGCAAGCTGGAGCCGTGGTTTCTGCAGCGCTGGGATGGGCAGCAGAATCACTGTCTATTCCAGTGCTGGTAAGAGGCAGCGTACATAATTTGTACGCCCTGAAGTTTTGCAATTCACCGTGATATGACATTGTATTAAACTGGTAATGAGGCTCTCCTGCATGGATTACATTTGGTATGTATTTTTATACTAGACAGCGGAAAAGTAAATTGAAAAAAGGATGAAATAGACATACCAGAGTCGTGCCTGTTTGCGCAAGTTTTTTTTCTGTTACTGTAGGCTACAGCCCTTAGTACTGTTGCAACCTCTCCGGTGGTGTTGCGTTGATTGTGTGATTCACCACGAACGGGATGTGCGTGAAGAATAACACCATTATGTATGTGGCGCGAACAA
>JGI24159J19872_10005060_pt1 | contig 16965 bp, 12 predicted proteins | sample Ectturendosymbi4_FD_19872 | JGI IMG/M metagenome (IMG submission 19872) | reverse complement strand
ATACAATTTTGCTTCAAGGTTTGATGACAGTTTGAAAATGTATTTTTAATAGTATATTAAAAAACGCATTAGCTCGCGGCACCCCTGGATATTGTAAATGGCACCCTAGGGTGCCGCGGCACCCCGGTTGGGAACCACTGATATAGACGGTTTTATTCTTACTAGTACAAGTTTATCTCAATTTAAGTCTACTCTGTTGTCAGTTGTTTTATTTGTCTACACGACTATTAGACTCTTAGACCCACTTCAATAATTTTTCTGGTCCAATTTTTTATTTGATAGAAACATAGCACATTCTGTGTTTGTTTTGTTAAATATGTCGGTCGGATGTGTTAATGTGATTATCTTCAGTCTTCGGAAACAAATGAAGACCTGGCATTGCTACTGGTCCTCATCTAACAAAGTTTGTATTCACATATATTTCAGTCTTAGCTGTTAGCTGTAGGAGACAGGGTCTTTTAAAATTGCGTGTCCATTTCAAGAAAATTGGGCAGAAAATGTTTTTCTAAATTTTTAGAGCTTTCTTCAAAAGATTGCAATTTTTCTACGCTCGTATTTTAGATATTTAGTCATATACATTGAGATTTACAGTAATATTATCTAATTACAATCAACACACCAACTTAATTAGTGAACTTCCAATCATTTGGAGAAACAACAAAAAATTGCAAACGATTTCGGATCTACCGCAGTTGGCTAATGCGAATATGAAATCAACAAGCGCCGTCGGATTTTACAGAAGTTGTAAAACTTCCCTCTGAAATGTTCAAACCCATCAACGCTGACAAAAATGGCAGATTGCTCAACGACATTTGAAAAGCGAAAACGACAGGTGACTCACTTATCAGCGCCAGTAGCTTCCTCTCCGTCGGAATCTTTATGATTTTCTCTCGCATTCGACAGCTGTCTGGATTCCTGGCAAAGACCAGCCGTTACGAAAACATGAAAGCGACTCAGGGAACAATTAAAATAAAAATGGGCCTTCACTGTGTTTTACCCCTGTCGTGATGCCTGACAGCGCGTTTTTTAAATCAGTTGAATCACAGAACAAGTCCCAGACACGCACGTTATTTTCCATCGCAGTCATTTGCAATAGCAGTTATTTTGTTCCCATAAGATGGAATTGAGAACACTTAATGTGCGCTTGTTCTCACAGTGCCTTAACTGTTCTATCGAATGTTGTTAACTGATGATGTGACAACTGATGATGATGATGAGAATTTTTCACTAATTAGTCAATTAGGACGTTCAGGAACAAATTGTTTGATATCGATCTCCAGTGGTTTTGGAGCTAAAGAAAAGAACTGTTGTTTTTGATGATGAATAATTAAACTATGTATGTTCATGAAAGAATAAAGTTCCGATTGCCGAAATGTGGATATGATCGAATTGAAGTTGTTAAATTGCATATAATAACAAAGAACTGACTAAAAGATAATCGCAGGCTGTAGAATAGAGCTATCCATATCAGCGAGGGGTGAACTTGTCAAAATCAAATACAGGCATGGGTTAAGATTTGACAACTGAAAGCAAAGGCTTTTGGTAAAAGTGAAAAAATACAACTTAACATTTGACTTTTTCTATTCTTACGAATGATTTTTACAAAAAAGATGAAGTAACAAAGAAACAAAGCAAATACCACTTTTATTTACAGCAGAAATACTCTTTTTCTTGGAAGCAACTTGCAACTGGTTTGAAATAAGTCACCTTCTGCCGTATGCTTATCCAAGCAAATATAATTGTGCACAATTTCTTTAGGCCTTTCTTAGTTTTTCCACATCATGGCAAAAGCATACGCTTAAAATATATGTCTAACACTTTTTCCAGCTCACCTGCAGCATACATGAGTTTATGAATTGTAAATCTTTTAATTCAGTACACGGCCAAATCTTTCCTATTCTCTGGGTAAAGATAATCTTAGTCCTTAGTCGTTGACTAAATGCGGTTGCTTATAGAAGTGCATATGGGAGTTGGACGTGTAGATCAAGTTACACTGGGGTAAATTAGATATGAACGCCTCTTGTCTGGTTACCAGCAGGCTAATGCAAGTCAACGCTTCCGGTGCTTCGGAATAAAAACAAGTCCGACCAACAGCCGTTAAAAAGAAGACCTTCATAAACGTTGACGTTCTTAGTCAGAACTCAGTAGGCGACTGAAGGTATCATTTCGTATCATCGTGACCACGGGTATCATTTTTTATCACTATCATTTTGCACCATGCACAACGCAAAAAGCCATTTTTACCTGAGCATTGGTCGAGTGCGAGTGCAACGCACTTCCGCTTGCAACAAGCTGAACTGCAGCAGCAGCAGCCATTGCTGAAGACATCGGACCTCCTGCAGCGTGAGACTGAGCAATCTATATTCATAACAAAGAGAAGAGCAAACGTTTATATGGTGTTCTTCCTGTGTGTGATGAAACGCCCGAACATGCAATGACAAATCATTTAAAACACAGTTCTTGGCGCTTGTGCAGGAAGCTGAACGCAATGCAAAACGTGGGACCAGGGTGGCGTTCTTAGCGTTTGTTTTTCTCTACATTCACCTGATTTATTTGATTAAGCATCGCTATCGAAGTTGGAGGAATAGATGAGGAAAAGAGGGCAGGATGTTGCATCATCATCCACTGGTTAAATGGATTGATCTGCTGCGGATCGAGTCCGTTGTGCAGACCGGATGCCGCCGCTTGCTGATACTGGTGCCGCAAGGCCTGTTATGATAAGCAGCAAATACTTCTGGCTAGACTTCTTCAGAGAACGCGGTAACGCATTTAAACGTCATTGAAAAACCAATGCTAATTGCTTGACCGTCTTCACCTGCAAGTAGGCGAGATTTGCTGAGGGGTTAGTGTGGAAGTCTCCAGGCAACCCAGGGGCCACTGAAAGATTTTTCTCCTCGTCTTTCGATGGACTTGAGCTGCCTGTAAATAGATTCATTTATATAGTGATGTTGGTTTTTCCAGATATAAACGATACTGAGTTAAAATCACCTCCCTTTGCGTTGGTAGAATGGGCACTCAACTAAGAACCACAATAGTTATATGACATTTGGATCAGACAAACTCTTGAAATATTCTAATTGGAGCCACGTTTGCAATCCAGAATACCGAGTAAAACAATCCTTTACCAGTATTTTAAAACAAAGGTTAAGTCGATTCAATTCCTTGATGAATCCAAACGATTATTTACTTTTAATTTTTGCAAGTGATGCGACTGTACACTTTTCACTTAAAAACGGCTGGCAAGTTATTCACTGTGTGTTGCGTGAATTCATAGAGTTTTTTTTTTTACATATAACGACCGGGTCGATCCAGAATAATGACTGCATGACGCGCACCAAAACAAAGTGAAACCGTGGTAGCATTCTGTTAAATTAACATTTCGGTGTTCAGTATTACGGAGCTTTCGACGCAAACGCCAGGCAGAAATGCAAGCGAAATTCTTCACCAATTTGCGCAGGGGCTTGGTCATTTTTCTCGTGTCGAAGCAAAGCATTAAGCGCATTCTTAAGCGGATTTTTTAATCTATGCTCAAACTTTCGCTGAAATGTTTCCCTACGATATGTGATTGCGGTGCTGTGTTGTGGCGCGGTTTGCAAACCAAAATAAGCGAAGAAAATTCTTGCTGATCTTATTCCAGGCAGCCGTTTTCCGTCACTTTTCGAGAAGTGACATTGCAAGAGACGTTCGTTTGTACTAACGCGCACGAAGAAAGAATTTCATATTGGTGCTCGTTTCACAGCTAATTCCTACCAGGCAAAACGAATACAGAAATACGACAAAACATGAAACACGATGATCTTAGAAGCAGTTAATAGAGTTTTATCGTCAGTGGCGGTCCTTCCATAGGTTTTTATTGAAATGCCCATAAGCTCATTGTAGAAGTTTTGCAAAATATTTGCTGCCGTCCTTTTCTGTAATTTCAGCGTAAATCCGAGGTACAAATATCAGGTCAACTAAAAAATTATTATCGATACATATCATTCATATCTGCAGTTTCCCGGGACTCACAAGGATTTTTGTTATGAATTACTAATGGCTTTCAAATTTGTACTTTCAAATACATGAAAGTTCAACCAACTTGTTGAACAAGAAAAATAAGTTGGGTCGTGATATATTGGTCACATACTACCAAAATGTCAGTGTGCATGCGTTGAAGTTGCCGGGTTAGAAGCAAGCCATGTTTGAGCTAGTCACGGTTTAACAGCAGTTCCATTAAAGATGCACTCGACCAAAATAAATCAGACCCGAAAGTCCAACCACTGCGTCCAATCGTTCATATCGCCGCTGGTTTATTCAAGAGCGCCCGACGATGATTTTAAGCGAAACATGCTCGTAAATATCCAAGGAGCATTAGTTTGCCGTCCCTCTAGCTTATCCGGCTGTATATGATCAAGGCGACAAGAGTCGAAGTTGGTTCGAGAAACCAGCCGCAGCCTGGGCTTGATTAATGAAAGTTTCAACAAAAACTTGTCGTAAAAGTCAGTGTATTTTTTCTCGGGCTATAAAAAATTTAACAGTAGGGTTCATGACAGTAGGTAAATCTTGGATAATCAACAGGGTGGCGTTGCGTTTTCCGCGTCCACCTTGCTAAAACGGAGTGAGATTGCGACAACAACTGCTTATTGACAAAAATCGCTCAGCATTTCGACTCTGCAAATAGGTTTATCGGCAAAAATTTATCGGCCAGCAAATAACGGCCCAATTAACCGTCGCGCACGAGGTCGCCTCGTTACGGGCAAGGAAAGAGTCGGCGGTGTTTACGATGGTGAGTTGTATTCGATATAAATTAAGACATTGGTATCGAACGGGGCGAATATTTGCTTAAGTGCTTATGTGACAGCGATAAAAATTCGCACGCGTTCTCGGCACAAACCCAGCAGCCCTTCACAATGTACTGTGTCCGACCGCGAAAGGTGTTGTTCCTGTATGACACTACAGCCGCCGTAGGGGTTAGCGCAAGTGCTTGGCCAATCGACTACAATCAAAAGACCGTATCAATACAGAAAAATTGTGACGTTTCCGGCAAGATTTCGGTTCTCGAGCGTAACGGTTTGGTTGCTATGCCTACGCGGCCATAAAACAAGTGGATTATTACGGCGATAAAACAAAAATGTTTGCATAAAGAGCAAGTAATCTTTTTGCTTTTCAATGCAGGTAAGATGGATTCCTCTGCGAGACCAAAAAGATTTTCTCAACAAAATACGACATCGAGAAATGTTGAGGATAGCCGGAATGGTTTCCTTCACGTTTGTGTCAGTGATCTCAAGCGGTACGAAAGCAAATCGATCAGAGATCTTTGCTCTCAGTTTACTGGGGAGAAGTGTAAATTTTGCGGCTGAGCTATGTTTCTTCTGCATATTCAAACATAAATAAGATTACCTACGTTGGGCAAGTTTTTTTAAGGGCGAAAAGCACATTTCCGTGCGAGAACTAACTTACTGCTTCATGTAATGTTTGAATGCGTTACAAAAAAGTAAAAAGAAGGAAAAAAGTAGTTGTTTTAAGCACATGGTGTACCCGAGAATAAAAGCGATAAAAATAATTTCAAATTAGCCTGTTGAGCTAGAGAAAGGGTACTGAGTTTGGCCAGCGGGTGGTAATATGAAGACTCTGATATAAACAAAACATCCCCAGCAAGTTCTTACCCCTTGAATTGAATGTACGATGAAAATGCACCAGTCGCTAAACGTACGGGCAATAGTTAGTTCACCCAGATCAGACGCGTACAATCATTTTGCTCGCAATTTTTTCCTTTAACTCTTGCTCAATTTGCAGATATTGTAATGTTCGTGGTAACTAATTCTCAGTTCATAGCTTCCAAATCAGTAAGACCCAACGCTTCTGATGGAAAACGATTATCATCGTAAGACCAAGATTTGTAGGTGGGCAAAAGCATGTTTTATGATTTCGATATATTTGAATTGCTGGATGGCTGTTATGGGGCCAGTAGACCTCAGTTTGCTGCCAGAAGGGTTATCGGGAATCACTTTTTAAACCGAAATATTTGCAGGTTATGAAAGCTATCGTTTTTTAGGATATCATGGCTGCAGAGCGCGCAGTCAGTGCACAATGATGGTGCTGCGTAGTTACTCTGTAACTAAAAGATAAGCGGTGATTTCTTATCGTACGACCCACACTGCCGTGGCTACTGACTGAAGATGGGAAATCATTTGCACTGTGGAAGGGCGAGCAAAAAAAACTTTACTGTAAGACGGTGAACTGCTTGTTGACAGTGATCGCAACGAACTGAAGCCAATCCGTATACAAAGTCTTCAGAAAGAGATTTCTACCAAATTTTTAACGCAGGAATCAACTTTTAATATTCCATGGCAAACAATAAGACACNAAAAATATTGTTAACTGCAACAGCAGGAAGATGCTTCGCTTNTTTGCTTGCAGCAAAATAATTTAACGAAGCTCTTATTACATTGATCGGTAAAGTTTTACCATTATGCTACTGTTTATTTTGAAGAAGGCAGATTATGCTGCTCCTCAAAAAGAATTACCAAACATAAATGAGAAAAGCAGTGCTAATTGCTGGTCTCGCTTCTCAAAGATTTCCAACTTCCAGACAAATACTTTACTCATCTACTTCTTCCGCGAGGCATAGAAATAATGCAGTCATGTAACAGTTCTTACCTTTCCGTTCGTTGGAGGAGTTGTCAATCCCATGTTCAATTCGCATCCGCTTATGATAAGGAGAAAAATCTGTTTGACCAACTAGTGGCTGCGCAAAATATAGAAAATAACGAAGGTCTAATTTATTTTTTCGTAGCTATTCTAAACTGAGATTTTTTGTTTGACTTACTNTGGCGTAGGGTTTCAACAAAAAATGAACAATTAACCAACTTCCTAAATACCAGAATAAAATCCAAGGTATAATTCATATTGGCTTAGATTNTCGTGCATCATTACATTTCTTTGCATGGAAAATTGAAAAAACAAACCTAGGGGTTCAGGAAGTGCTACGAAAGTTTTCCTTCGAAACTGGATCTCTCAAAAGGTCAAAAATCACTAGTTTCAGGTTTCCGAAACAATTAAATTTTTACCTCTTGCTCACTGCGATTGTGAAGTACCGCCCAAATACAGAACCCGAACCATTGGTGGTAGTTTTACAGACCAACTGTTGTGAAAATTGTGAAACAGGTATCCCTTTTCGTGAACAGTTTTAAATGACAACTACCTTTAGGACCGCAAAAGCCGAAAAAACGGCTTTTCGGCGCGGTTTTTGCGATAACTCGTGAACCAGTACTGAAGCAAAGCCGGCAAGTAAAGTTACGAGACCCAGTTTCAGCATTATTGAAGTGTGTGGTGTATGCTTTTCTGTAACGGTTGTCTTCTACAAATGTGGCGGTAGTCGGGAGTTTTTGACGAAGCCTTACATTTAAAAGCGATGCATTTTATCGAAAATAAAATTGATTGATTCGTGCAAAAGTGTCATTTTCTTGAAGGAAACAAAAGTGAAGTTACAAAAATAAATATTTGTGCCCGTATTTGCTTAAAGGTTTGCACCAAAACATTTGTTGTGTGACAGTGGATGAATGCAATGTATATCTCAAGTTACTGTTAACTCATAATTTTAGGGGACTACGGTCACCCTCAGAAAACTTTTACAAGGGCAACAAGCGACTAAGGAGACTTTGCACAGATGCGTGTGCGAATCATAAGTGAAGCATTCAACACTGGAAAGCAGTAGAACTCATCTATTAAGGACTGCAACTGTTACTCAAAAACAAAGCTTTGGTTTTCAGCGGTGCGTCTGAGTTAATTGACTTTGTGATTCACAAAGGGGAAAAGTCCAACAAGTTTTAAGAGCATATTTGGATGGCATAGGGAGAAAAATAGTAAACTGATCGTTACGGTGAAACATTTGCGAAGCTGAAAGCTCAGCAGCAACTTTTAATATTTTCTAATGGTGCCAGTACTTGGAGTCAGCACGTAAAAATAATTAGGCACTGATACTCAATGGATTGTCAGTCATCTTTTTCATGCAAAGAGGTTTTAAATGGAAACGCAGAAAATGAAGTCAAATCAAATTTGTAATGTGCCAGTCAGTTTTCAGTCTAATTTGACAGCGCAAACTTCGGTAAAAGCCCACATCGAATATGTTCAAACTTTCATCAGCACTGCGCTTCAAAAAGCCGTTTTATTGGCAGCATGCGAGATGGGTTATGGATTTACACTGAGCATGAAGTGACTGGCTGCATTACGGCAGCTGCGACTAAATAATGTCGTACTGTCGCCATCGAAAGAAACATAAGCCAATGACAATCTCTTTGGCAGGCAAGCTCCAACTTACATTAGCTGTGACATTGCTGTTTCTGATACTGGAATGATACGACATGAAGTCCGTAGGCGGATTCATCGGATAGCGCTTGGGCGGGCGACCAGGTCGACTGAAAAGTAAAACAAAACTGCTGTTTGAAGTTTTAATGAACGACAAAGCATGAAACTTTGTAACCTGTAAAAGATGGGCTTACTCCTCATGAAATGATTTTGAACGTTGCTGATGACGAAAGTCTATACATTAAGTCGAGGGTCATATCTAAGACCGATTTACATTACTATCGAGGAGCACCACCGCAATTAATGCAGTCGTCGTTTCGCATTGGTGAAGCTGAAACGAAAATCCAATAAAATGCAGCACAAACGGGATTAAGTTTTCAAACCGTCAACGTTATCTGAATTGGGCTCAGGAACCGTATTGAAACAAATGACGTTCAGGTAAACTGGAATTTGGTAGATGCTGCAAATCGATACATTTTTCGGAGAAATCCATTTGGTGCAAGTCAGTCATGAAGCTCCATTCGGTCGCATGAGTACTGTAATGCCATAATGCGCACCGATGATCACTAACCCCCAAAGGCAATGGTGACAGTTGGCACGCGTCACGTGATGTTCACGCGTGAGTGACTTAGCAGGTTCAAGTCTCTTGGGCTTCGTTCATGTCAAATTTTAGGTATCAATCTGTTGCAAAGCCTTGCCACGCACAGAAAGGGTGCAACAGAGTTTGGTGACGTCACAATGACAGCGATCCGACTAAATTAATTTATTTTCAGCTTGGGAACCCACAAAGTATTAGCTCAATTATTAATGAACATCGTATTGCCAGTGCGATAGGTTTGTATAAACAAAGTAACGCTGTTTGCACGAGCACCACGTGTTGCTTACAACCAGCAAGCGCGACTGCTGTCGCGGGCAGGTCGTCATGGATGTGTCGATTTTTTGTCTGTTTCGTGTCGGCGCCTGAAACACGGTAAAACTTGAAAAAGCTGTGCGTTGCGTGTCAGCCTAAGAAGATCTTGATTTCACCATTACTGTTATCGCCCAAAGGCGCAAATCGAAATGATTTACAGTTGATTTGTTTGACAATCAAACAGGAATTGCGCGCCCATATGGTCGTCAGTCAATCGAACAGGGAGGAAATACAGGGCATTTACTATTTGTTTGCCTTGACGCTGAGAGACGATCAGCTCACTTCGGTGGGCTTTCTGTTATAAAGAATTGGTTCAATTGTTTGTTGCACAAATAATAAATCATCATTCCCATAATCAATTATTGATGCAAAATTACGCAAACAGTTCTTAAAACATTCCGAATTTTCCGATAGAATTCAATTACTGTTCCACTTGAAACCATATGTGGCTTGTTCGAGTGCTGTTAGTAAACTTTGTCCTACAGAAAAGAGATTGTTTCCCTGGACGAACAACTTATCATTTTGGCGCAAGATATACTCGGGGCCAGTCACCAGTTGCAGCATGTGGTTGAAGGAAAAGAGATGTCAATTGGTCCTCCATGCGCAACTTATCTTTGCATCAACAAGCTGCCACCTATGATGGAAGGAAGAGACATTTCCTTTCAGAAGGGAACAAGGGCGATCATAATTATCCTATCAAAAATTATTAGACCCCATCCGTGTTGCACGAACGTGGCAACAGCATCCTTTGTCGCGCGCAATACACGGCTTCGTACTTTCTCTCCAACAGCATCGAGAACACTCACGTCGCTTGTCCGGACTCGACGTTTTCGTGTTTTGGCATAGCGTGGTAGCGAACAGCCAGGCAAAATGACGTTTCTGGACCAATACCTGGCGTTGTTGAACTTTCCATATAGCTTGGCTTTCAGCACCGCGTTATGCAGGTTGAGGAAGATGTCGTTCTGCTTTTCAGCTGTTGCATTTTCCTACTTCTACTGAACACCGAGCCGTTGTAGGTCCTCGACGAGAACATGCGTCCTATCGCTTTCGGGGGCAGTTTCCTCAAATATATTGAATGCGAGCCCACGCGCTAACAAAGGTGGCAACACTACGATACTAACGTCTCTCAGAGCACCTTCGTGTAGAATCTTCAGCGAAAAAAGATGGAAGTGACAAACCGTGCAAATTGAGCAATTTGAAACACCATGTTCATGACGTCATAAATAATGCACGCGCTCTTTATCATTAAAGGCGCGAAATTTATTATGCAGAAGTCGGCGGCGCGTAAACATTTAGCGTAACAATGCTCACCGCTTCTAAAATGCAAGCAGTACACAAGCGTCAGGTCCCCAACGGCAGGCGACTGAACACCGCTGTTTCAAATCGTAAGATAAACTAGCGCGTCGCAGATTAAGCCGAACGACAGGCACCTTTGATGCCGGACACGTCTTTGCACTTAAGTTTTGACCGTTGCGCGCAATCAGATTAATTACCTTCCTTCTGTTTTCCTGCTGCGAATGCCAACCTATTAAAATTAGCTTGGAAATCTAATTGTAATGCGCTTTTTCGCCATTTTGACTCGGTAGCTTGTTCAGAAAACACCAAATTACATCAGAAGAGCAAAACCTTGTCCATCTGTAACACAGGTCAGTACTTCGCGTGCTGTGGCGAAGTAGCGGCAAGCATTCGCTTTCATTCGAAGAATTTGACGTCAGCTTCGCAACATACATTCATTAACGTGTCAAATAGAGGCTAATTGCTTATTCCCGTAGACCAATAAGTCCACATTGCTGCTGGCAGTATAAGATCGTTTTGAAGCCACAGAAACTGTTCTTCGTCGACTAGGTTTGTGGTTCGACCTGATAAAATTGATCAGCTTGATGTAAAATTGATCAACTTGATATCCTTTGATATCGGTTCTCAGTTCGATAAAGACATGTCTTGGCAATGTTATTCTTCACTTTTATGCACAGAATGGGATGCACACTTGAAAAAAGATGGGCTAAGTTAATTTTGATAATAATGTCAAAAGTTACAGATGTTTCGCCTATATACTTAACAAGGTTGGAGTACCTCAAATGAGCGTTTTTGTATACAGGTGTTCCATGATTTTGTGCTTCTGTGGCACTGACACTGCTGCTTGACATGTTTTGTTTCATTAGAGCCCATACAACATAAGTTTTTCTCTTTACACAATTTCACAGATTAGATCTACAGCGTGCTGTTTCAATAAAAACTTGCCCCTACTAGAAAATCGAGTCTTTGAGCAAATGTTGCTCTGTATCGTGTGTCATATTTTTGTCGATTAAGATTTTTCGGTGTGAAACCTCTTTATACACATTCACATTAAGTATATGACAACAAAAATGACAGGATTCAAATATGATTACGGCGAAACTGTGTCAAAACTGAACAAGTTAGTTCAAGAACACTGTAATTCCTTCATCTGACAGCGGCAGAAGTTCGTAAAAGACGTGAGATATATGTCTTTTTATCATGGCTGTAGTATGCAATTATAAGTTGTTGGAAGGTAATTTTAACACTTTTCGTATGAGGTGTTTCAAAAAAAGAGATCTCACGTTATTCAAGCAGTTTGAATAGTACCTAAGCTAATAGTTGTTCTAGAAGCTGTGGGCAGATCAGCACGTTGTTGTGACACAAGTTTTTTGTCGTTTGAGAGATACGAATAACAAAACTTTCATTTGGTTGCTTTCTGCGTTAGAAAGACACACGAATAACAAAGCTTCCGTTTGATTTTTTTTTGCCTTAGAAAGACATCTAATCGACACCAATTTAGAAACATTCGGGTGATGGTCAACAGCACACTGAATGTTATGCTTTACGTTTGCACTCTGCATATGTTAAATATCCGTGAAATGCGCTCGCAAGTACAATAGAATAGTTTGCACACACAGCTGCAATGAAGGGTTACCGATTAGAAATTCAAAGCTAGTCAGTTTTACTTTCCTGGCGTTGGGAGCCTTACGACTTGCCTAAAACGTGGACAAAAACCTGAGAGCTGTTTCCCAGGTCATATGCAAGTGGTAGATACGCCACGGGCAACAAATATTTACATTACGGAGTGGAGCAAGTTTTCGAAGCGGTGAAGACCTTGACATTTGAGATCTTGCTCAAAATCAGAAGAGGAAAAAAAGTGGAAACTAATGCAAAGTGCATTTCTTTACATATGGTGTTGTTTTCAATTCCAAGAGGAAAATGCCAATTTCCACCAAACACGAACAATGCGGCGTCAATCACGAGCGGTCGATGAGACTCTGTCAAAAAACAATGGAACGCCTCCAGAACTGTTTCGTGCGTGCTTTTTGCAGACGCGAGTAAATATCAGCGCTGGCGATCGAAGAGGTTGAAGTGACAGCTGCGTTAGGGAAATGAAAGCGAGCTGCTATTCCGCAATACTGAAATCCGTTTTGCTGCTATAGTCACGCACCGCTACCCATGTGCTGCCTTCAAGTCATGGAAAAATACTTCCATAACTGAAAAGGTGGCCATTGTGGAATGATCTTGAAAGTGTTGCCCATACTTTACAATAAAAAAAACTGAGAGAAAACAACTACGAAGACAATGTTTCATTGCATGAAATGCTGCATGACACCGGACAAATAACAAACGTGCACTCCGAATATGCTTCGCAGAGCACAATTTCAATGGATGTGCAAGAAATGCGACATATGGTGATCTTCAGTTTCACGAAATTCTGCAATCAATCTGGTGAACACAGCAAAAATGCTTCAGCGTATGGTGGTCTCCCGTGAAAAAAAAGTAAAAGATCAGTGAAAATTTTGCTATACGAACCACACAAACCTTTTCTCTTGCAATTCCTCGCGTCTCGAGAAGAACAGATGTTTTGTAGCGCAAGTTGGAATTCCTGTCATCTTTGTTAGGATTGGCCTCACGTGACGAAGACAAAGTTTCAACACACGCAATGTTTAAAGCAGACATGCTTTTGAAAAGTAAATCAAAATCAAAAACTTAGTAGGCATGGACTCGGCACTGTTTCGAGGTTCGCAAGTTGTCACTGACTTCATGCTCTTCTCAGATCATATTTTCTTAACCAGGTTTTCGATCGAATGCCGGCCGGGGTGTCGGTGAGTCAGTCTCAGGGGTTCGGCGTACGTCCGATGCGTGGTTCAAATTAAAAATATAAACAACACCCATGGTTTGAAGAAGCTATATTTTGTTTTTCCATTCACGAAGGGTTCGGTCAACGCAATGATGAAACTTGCGGGGTTCAGCACCTCCGGCAAGGTTAAAAACCATAGCTCTAGCTAGACCTTTGTTTGAGCTTCTAAAATGTGAGCAATAGAGCAATGCACTGCGCTGAAGTATTCGAGCAAAAGTGACCTGCTGGAAAAAACCCACCTCATAGCACGTAAAAGTTTGCTGTAAACACTCTTTGAGATGTTGTATGGTAAACATCGGATGACGCATTTTGCTGCAACGTACAACATCAACGAAGAAACTCACTAACGATTTAACGTTCCAATTTTGTTTAAAAAGAAATTCAACAACGAAACAACGTTTGCGGTTCTTTTATTTCAACTTATTTACGAATTTACCTGAGTTCACTGCGGTAACTTACTTGTAAGTTGAAAAACATTCTTAAGCTTTTCGCTAACTCGACTATTCGAACAAAGATTTAAATTGTTGCTAAGCAACAAGGTAATTGAAAGCTCTGGGTTTGCTGCCAAGCTTTCGAGGAATCAACCGTCTGGACGCCTCTTTCATAACTTTACGATGATGCAGATCTGCACATATCTATATGCTCAAGCAATTTGTCTCTGCAAAGGTGGCCCAGTCGAATCAATCAGCAAATGAATGAGAAAAGATTTGTTGATTGACTGACTGCGTCAATTTTGCCGAGACTGATTACTTGAATAAGTGATAAGACAGAGTCAATTAATAGTGTGCATGATAGCAAACAAAGGTTGGTTGATTCGATGGGACGAAGAATAAAACTTTGCTGCCAAAATCGTGTCAAATAGTAGGTTTGTTCATAAGAAAAGGATATATGTAAGTCTTTTGGATATTTGGTTGATATCAGTAGGGAACTCGCATTCTTCTTTTGCTTCAAGAAATAGCCTACTTTCTCTTCTACCGCTAGAGGTTGAAAACGACGTAAATAGTCTCTGTGACCTTAAAATCACCCTTTTCCTTTTTTTATGTACAAAGCAAAGAAACATGCATGAGTATGGTACATGACACGGACATTAAAATGGCATCCAACCGCACTATTGGTCGTCGCCAAACGCCCGCAGTAACCAAATTGTTATTGCGGAAAATTATCGATTCCATTTCTTCTGGAAAGTATGGTTTTGCCTCGGTCAGCAAGCGCCGCAAAGGTTGGCTACTTGCATTTGGGAGCTGGGCTTCACAGACCCTGCTGAAAATTTTACATCCGCACGTAATTAACGTATAAGGGCGGCAAATACTCCTCAGGCTGGCTCGGGTCGCATTTCACAATGCAATAGTCAACTTTAATATCAGGATATGCTTTCCCGTAACCGAAGCAGCTTTGATGAAAAAATGAAGCTGCCGTCGCACGGGGCGCGTGAGAGCTGACGGTCGCGACATGCGAGAACGATGGCCATCAGGTCGGGCAAAATGCGAACTGCTTAAGTGCATATGCAGAGGCTTCCGCATCCTACTCACGTTTCACTAATTGTTAGCAAACAATGAATGATTATCACACAGCAAGTAAAAGTGAGAAGCAACAATGAAAAGGAAATTGGTCAACCATCTGTTAGGCCCGCTGTTGATTGGCCACGATGTGCAGGATTTCTGAAAGTAAACAATAGCGAGTACAGCAAAACTTAACAGAACATTCCAGCACTTGTCAAGAGACTAAAGAACTTCTCCCCTTTTTGCCAAGAATTTGTAGCTTATTGATGTGTTCCTAGCTCGACGACTTCTAATCGCCTTAAAAGTGATAAACGAAGCGCAAGCAACCAACAAGTTGTGTTGTGCGTTTGTTATCGCTTGAGATTATTTAGATTTGCTTTTACGCGACCTGCCCGTTGGCGTCTCAAGCCGCGGAGCACAAATCGCAAATTTCTTCTAAACACTCAACAAATACACCACTCCTAATCTCCTGATGACATTTGTACGTTTCCTGAGCAAGAATGCGGCTATTGTATGTCAAACAGAAACGAAATATTAGCGTTAACAACCGCATCGCGAAAAAGCAGGCAAAGAGAACAATCTTATGATCTGCTAGTGTCCTCGAGTAAGCCGTTTGCATCTTTACATCATGATTGGAATCTTGACTATTTTATGCTGAAGAAGCGGTCAAGGCCATGGCTTATGTTTGAAACAAATCTAAAAACAGTCATCAGCTTCGTAGGTGAGCAAATGGATTCACTGCTGAAGCCGACGTTTTTCAACAGTGTAAACATTTCATGCGGGAAAAAAAGAGACTACCTGTGGTCCGCAGATTGGACAACGTTTCGTCGACACTTTAAAATGCAAAGAACGAACTAACCATGAGTTTGTAAATGCAAGCAAGCAGAAGCCCGGCAAATCCGTATCTTATCAACTGGATTCATCCACACAATACCATGAATTTCTTAATGACGCGAAGTCGGCGCCGGCGAAACAGCAGAGTCTTTGCACGTGCCCTCTGCCATCAAGGAACTATTTAGGCATGCTCTTGAGAAACCATTTTGTTTCAAAAAACAAAGTTCGGGGTGATGTTTATCGGAGGTGTTTCGCGTAAATTTCAAAACAAGCAACGAAGAATCGTGAAGGAAATCTGCAAGTTTAGTTTATGAGGTCTTGTGCGTTAGTTAATGAGAAACAAAATGAACTTTTTTCATGTTCATCTGTTAGTTCTGCCAGAGACACCCTTTTCAAAGTCTTTCGTCCTCAACTTCGCCTTGTTGACACTGACAGTAAAGTAGTCAGTGTAGTCTGTACCTACGCGCCCTGTGACGTAGAAACGGTGGGAAACCATAAGAGATCACTAACACCATAAAATCTCCAAACATGAGATGCAATTTTCGTTTAATAACTAGATTTCAAGATCCCATCCCGATGTGACCGTTAAAAGATTTTTCACCTGCACGGTATGCTCAGGAAAACAAAACAAAGTCAGAGATCTAAACTTAGAAAACTGCAAACCGCATAATTTCAGAACGATGATGGAAAACGTATGGTGTTTCTGTCACTATCTCAGCGCTTGTCGCACTGCAAGCACATGCTTAGAGGTTTCGTGAAAAAACGCATAAGCGCTGGTAGCTCTGTTGGACAGACAGGTTAACCTCACAAGATACAAATTGTCTCATGAACAGTATGAACACATGTGAACTAACGCATAATGCCGGAAAGATGAATTTATAAGACATTGTTGGCTGTTTCAGTCTCACGCAAACAATCGCTTAGTCTTTGATTCCTTCTTACATCCAGGCCAAAAATATCATATCAGTCTTGATCGCAGTTTCTTCTTCATTTTGTAAATCTTCAGCTAAATGTTATGCGCTGTTTTTATATCACCTAATTTTGTTTCAGAAAATAGTTGTATATTACTTGTCGAATTTAAAGAATTTCGTAGTGATTATAGCCGTTGTTCCCTTTGAACAGTGGCGTACGCAGAAAATTGTCATGTAAGATTTTCATTCAGTGTCATATGGTTGTCATTTGTATTTGGTGTGCGCTCTTTGTGACGTCACAATTTGACGTCATGTTCATGTTTCCAAACCAACGTTTTGGCGAAGTTTGTTGACATAATAGGCATATTCTTCTACACGCACTCC
>JGI24159J19872_10005059_pt1 | contig 16967 bp, 10 predicted proteins | sample Ectturendosymbi4_FD_19872 | JGI IMG/M metagenome (IMG submission 19872) | reverse complement strand
CTTTCCTGGCTATTCTTATCACAAGCAATTTTTCCTTTTCATAGCTTTTGCTTCCATAATTTCAGCCCCCTCTTAGAAAAATCCTGGCTGCGCCCCTGAGTAAGACAAACACTTTTCGGGCAATCTTGGGTAAATTCGGGCAGGAATCCTGTGCACCCCCAAAAATTTGGCTGCTTCTACACCCAGTGGTGTGTTTAAGGGGAGGCGAGCGAGGCACTTGCCTCGGTCCCCCCTTGAAGTGTTACACGCATGAATTTTCCTTATTTTTGGTGAAAAACTTATTATCCACTCATATAATGTGCTACAAAGCAGATCATAAGCAAGTACACTGCAGACCCGATATAACGCGGATGTCGGGATCCACAACATCAAACCGCTTTATACCGAGGTATTTTATTACGTAACAAATGGTATACAGTCATGACCAAGAACGTATATTTCCAATTAATTGCCTAAAAGTATTGTATCGCAGCATGCCTAAAAGTATTGTAATGACGACGTCATTGACTGGCCCCTCCCAAAAAAAATTATTGGCTGCGCGGCAGCATCAGGAGCTATGAAAAAGACAAAGCTTCTAAGAAAAAGCGCAAGGATCTGGCAGTGTTCGCTAAAACGCCGCGATTGAATTGCTTTTTCTAGCAAAACTTTCATGTAGCAACGTTAACAAGAGCACCTGAAAATGAAAATCAAGACAATTGCTTGGAAACAACATTCACACTCAGCCTGGCTGGCCATATTCACGTGTTCTTTTTCCGGTGTTTTTGTTTGTAATATCTTGTTTCTGCTTATTGTTCGGGTGCATGTTTCTTGTCGAGTCACTATTTTTCTTAGCAAAATACACTCTAGTATTTACTTCTCGCAGCTAGTAAGCACATGCTCGACTACCGGAAAAGGTAAACGGGCACCTTACGAATAAGCGAAAACATAACCTTTGCAAAGGATGATGTCATTAATTACGTCATAGGGGCCCTCCAGTATTAATTGCCCCAGGGCCCCCCTACCCTTTAATCCGGCTCTGACTTAATAACACCTTTAACATTACTTAAGGATGTCCAACCAATCTACCCAAAACGAAAACACGTTGTCTCAGACATAATTTCAGCACAAAACCTACCGGAGGTTGCAGCACTGACTTAACCCAAACCAATTATCACGTCATAAACCAAGGGAACGATTTGCCACCTGGAGCAGAAAGCTTATCGGCTCTGGGAAGACCAATGCCGTGTTGAAATTGAGCAGAAGCCTTGTGGCATCTTGGAAATAGGGTCAGAAGCTCAAGTTGCTTCAGCTTAACGCAATTTCGCCGTACGTATGCAGCACTACTGCTAAACAAGCGTCACATTTAACTGTTTCCCCTACATTTCAATGTACTGCGTTTCCCCTACATTTCAATGTACAAGCTGAAATTTTCGGGGGGGAATGATTTGAACTTGTTGTTTTGCGTAACAACTATAATTTTTTTGACGACTTCAAGAAGTTTTTTAAAACCTCACGAGGGTTTTTTGTCCGGTCGCGGGTCGACCGTTACCAAAATTATTTTTTTACCATTGCATCTTCCGCCGTAACGCAACATTGCAACGACATCCCGCATCACAAGTGTGTTCCTCCCTCATCACCCGCGTGTTCCTCCCTCATCACCCGTGTGTTCCTCCCTCCCTCCCGTCATCATCTAAAATTGGTGACATGGCGCAAAAATCAAATTTCGCGTGACGAAGCCCATTGTGCACTTTTTATTTCAGATCGCCGAGCGCGGAGAACACGCTCACGACTACGGACGCGCAACGCAAACGATCACTCACAGTGTCAAGTAGAAAACAGTAGCCGCAAACACGAACCGTTGTGAATGAAACGCGGCAAACAATGGACCAACAATGGGCGGGCAGTGGCAGTGCCGCGTTCAAGGATGGAGCGAAAGCGGCGAGTTGGCGACGCCGCCGCAGCGAGGTTGGGAAGAGAAGATATATTATTAAAAAGAAATAACAGGAAAAACGCGACGACAGCAGTGTGACTCCCGAGCTTTTAACGCGAGTGTAAGCCATTCGTTTCTTTATAGTGTCCGAACGCGCAAATGCTGTGAACACGAAGACTTATATAACNGACGTCTGCGACGTTTAACCTGAAAAAAAATCGGTCCCGAGGAAGATAAAAAAGATNAGCAATATTTCGAGCTACTACATGCGGACTATGCTGAGGTGGAAAGGGCAATAAGGTCAGTCTTCGGGCGAACATCTTCAAGGCTGGACGCGCAGGAATGCAGTAGTCCAGTCGCTGAGCAGGTGAGGTTAAGAGAGAGTGCACGACTTCTTAGACTTCTGCGATTTTCCGCTTTTGCGACCAGAAATGGAGCTTTTCTGCGAGGAAGACAAACTGCTGGTGCTGTGCGGTCCCGCCGTGCTCGTCCCGGCGTGGGGATGATCAAAACCGTCGACGCCATTCACGAGGAGCCCGTCTCCCTCCTCAGTATTGGAGGTAGACAGCAGTTTATCCCTCAAGCTGACCGCTCGTCGCGTCGGCGAAGCGTTGTCGCCTGCGTGGGGGACTTGCGCGTTGGGGTCGCGTTTTGACGACCTGCTCCCGCCGCTGCCGCGATGCAGCGAGTTGCGCGAGGATTTGGCCGAATTGGGGATGACGCAGTTGCGGTCGATGCTGATGCCGACGTCGACCTGTCGCGCGTCTTGCGCCGTTCTGTCGCCGCCGTACTCGTGCAGCTCCTGCCCGACGCAACAAAAATAGGAAAAAAGAAATTCAGAAAAATGTACTTTTGCGCAATTTTCAGAATGTGTCTAACATCGCTACGGTAAGAAGATGATTACACAATTACTTTATAGGGAGAGAAACAAGTTAAAAGTTGTCGACTAAACGATTCGCTACCTTCGAAAGGAAAACTTAGCGAACAACTTGTTATGCATTTTGAAGCAATGCTTTTCTTTCAGTGATTTTACGGTGGTTGGCAAGGATCAGCAGCGGTGGAATTGTGTCTTTGGGAAACTACAGCGATTCCAACGTTCCTATTCGGACAAGAAAACCCCCGATCGCGGTTTACACACGATCAGGGAGACAACTGAATTTACATGGCTTTGTTTGTTGAGCAGAAATTGCATGTCTATAAAGCAGTGTTTCCCAGATTTTTTACTTACGCGGCCCAGAAAACATGAGGCAAAAATTGCGTGGCCCGCTATGCTAGCGAATTTATGCAACTTAGTGAGAATCTTGCTGCTGAACACAATGTGTTTTCACGCTGTCGTGATTAGATATCTAAATAATTGTATTACACTATAACATAGTGTTGTCGTAACTTCGTGGTCTACTCGAAAACTGCACTTTGACCCACCAGTGGGCCATGGCCCACATGTTGAGAAGCACAGCTCTGAAGGGCTTAGCCTTTCTTCGCATCGATACTCATTGCTTCTTTAAGGTTCTTTAGGGACCGAAACAGTCCCTTAATTTCTCCAACGGTTCCACACTGTACACCGCAGTAGAACGGCGCTTTGCAAGTTTGGCATTTCGATAAAATAATAGCAGTTTTCTTTCAGAAGATCTCAGCGGCCGCCAAAACCTTTAAAAAATCCCCTGTCGATACTAATTACATAAACACTGAGTTCTCTTTTTTTTAGCTTCCGGCATTGAAAAATCTAGAGATTGGTCTTTGAGGTAAGCAGAATTGACGCATTACACGTACAAAAATGACCACGTCAAAAGGCGTAGAAAGATTTCGCAGCGCCAATGCGATTTATTTTATTTTACATTTGTTCTGAACAAATCCCATCCAGCATTTCCGACTGCTACTGCGCGTCGCGGTCGACCACCCTAGGCATCAAGTCTATGACGTCGCGCAGCTGCGTAAAATGCTGCGCTGCACTTTCAGCAGCGCATTTTGTTGGATTTAAAGATAAAAAAAGTTTTTCGATGAAGTAAACGGGAAATCTCACCAACCGATCACCGACAGTGTGAAAATGCGTGCTGCACAGGTCACGTGCGGTTTGGGCGCAGTGGCCACGATCCTCTCCACAGGGAGGATGATTCGTTATCACGACACAATGCACCGCGAACTTGTGATTGATGAGCCATTAACGGAAGACGCAGCAGATTTGGATCCGAGCACAACCGTGTTGTGCGTTCAGAACTTCAAGCGTATTCAAAAACGAACTTCATGGTCGACTGGACGCTTCAGCGCTTCATTTAAATCCGATAAAACATCGAACGTTCGAGAAAATCCCAACAATATTAAGTACAGTTTTTTAAGGTGTTTTAGGGATTCGATTCGGGTCCCTAGAGTTGAAAATCGGGTGCCTAACATTTTCCTTAAAAAAAAACTGTTATGTACTCAAAATATTTCCGGTCATCTTACATCTACATGCATAGCGGCAATCCATAAACGAATGCTAACGCTAAGACGATAAAATTGTTATTTCTGAAGGACTCGCGCAAATCCTGACATGAAAAAAAAACGGTTGCGCCGAACACCATTTCAGAAAAGAATCGAGTAATTTTCTGCAAAAGATATAATCTTCACTATGGTCTTTTTCCACCGCGACATCATTTTACTTCCAGGAACACGCGTTTCAACAAGCGATGCGTGCGTTTCAATGTTGGGAGTGCGCAAGTGGGCTTTGAAGGAACAATTAAATGTAAAACATCAACGCGCTTGCGCGATGTCGGTCTCATCACAGCATATAAACTCCACCGCGGCTACGTCGTGTGCCTCCGCTTGAATAACTGCGCCATCAGAGCAAAGACATTCTTCTGTTGTTCTCGGTTATACACCCATAACAGTCGCCAGAAAGTCAATAGGGGGGCTTGGCATACAAATTCGACAAAAATTCCACTGATATATAGTGTTTCATATTTCAATTTGGGGGCTCGGAGCTTTGTTTGGGGCGGGCTAAGCCCACCAAAGCCCCTCCCCCGTGGCGACGGGACTGTACATACCGCTCTTAATCGATTGCATCTAGTCGCGTTTAGGAGATGAAGCTTACGTATGACACAAGAACGACGCTCGCTCCATTTCCAGTAAAATCAGCAACGACGAGTCTCTGCCATTCCACACTGGGGTCACGAACGAACGCGTTCACCGCAAAACAGACTATGCCGTCACAAAAGCGTGACCTTACTCGAAAAAAAGGTCTATGCCGACGCGAATTTCCTCTGAACAGCAACGTGCAGCGAGACTGGACTTCGTTCACCAGGAACAATAGGTCAGAAACCTAACCACGCGAGTGGAACGACGAATCCACACCCACGGGTCAGCAGGCTAGCAGTTTATGATCGATTTCTATCAATGCCGCATGGGAGGTGAATCCATGTTGCTGCGACAATTCAAACTTCTGCGCTCCAGGCAATTAACGACTATTTGTAAATTGCACGTCGTGACAACGGTCTTCAAAATCGGATCAGTGGGTTAAAATCTGGTTGCACAGAAAACAGTCTAACGTGATTTTTGAAAAAGCTAAAATTGTGGTGTTAAACTGTACCCACAACTTTACTGCGTATGTCATCAATTCAAACGTCACGCAAAAAGACTTTTACAGTCAGCACGACATTCTTACAGTGTGGGTCAGCAAACTATTGCAAAGCGTAGATCAGCAAATTATTTTGGCAACTATTTTATCATCACGTCATACGTCAATTATTTCGGCGCAGATCACGAGGCTGTTAATATTTACGGCGTGCAGCAGCTCGGCATGTCAAAGTTCATTGCGGTATTGGAGGGAAGCGTAGCCAGAAAAACAAGCCGCTACTGTAACCACCGTTCACACAAGCGGGCCTCGTTAAACCCACCAAAGCGAAAGGAACGCACAATTCAGTCCGGTTTATAGTGTGCAAGCAAATGACCTTCAAGGTTGGAACAGAGGAGTATTGATTTTTTTGTGTGACACTAAATAGCTGACGTATTGCTTGCCGCGCGGCCAAGTAACGTTTCGACTAAATACAGCCAGTCCGGTCTGAATTGCTTCTGAGAGGGCGTTGCTGCCATGCACTGTGATTTGGAAATCGCAACCATTTTCATACGCGAATATTTTTACAGAAAAGGAAAATGTTCATTGGAGGCGCAAAGCACTGCAGTGAATGCTTTAATTTTTTGTCAGTTTTTTTTTTCACAGACTGCTTCCTTTGAACATTAGCGCTCACAGGCGCCCGCGGCAATTGCACTGTTCTCGCATTCCATCACCGTTTATACCTTTGACATAGCGTCAGTCAAAGATATACATATATTTTCCAAACGATCAAATCGCACTGAAACAACCAAATTTTATGAATGGGTGTTTTTTTGGTCATTGACGGAATTTTTTGAAATGACCGAAAAAAATTAAGTCAATTCGGTCATAATGCTTTTCTCAGTCATACAAATATTTCCTAAAATGAAAGTGACCGACAGTTTTTCAAAAACCAGGTGATTGTCAAGAATGAATTAACGAAAACAGAAACAGAAAAAGTCCAAATTATAAGTTCCAAAAATTATAAGTTAGAAAGGTTATTTTCTTCCTACCAGGTAATCGTAATTACATGAAGTTCTTTTTGACAACTGCTTACACAAGCCTCCTTTTCGAGGTCGAAAAACAATTCACTAACCCGCTGTTTTTGCTTTCAATTTACGTTGCGGTTCGTTGAATGCTCCCACAACGGACAAACAAAACTTTGCAGGGTGTGCAGGAAAAAGACTGAACTGCACAGGTGATTCCACGTTTTATTGAATTAAAAACGAATTTTCTTCTGATATTTCAGCAGATTGAACTCTAACAGCAGCTTAATAAAATATTTCCTTATTCCCAACTACGATAAATGATGAAAACAAACGCAAACACGCCTCAAGCGCCAACACGTTTTTTAATACACGCACCTCCAAATATGGTATCACGGTCATTTCTCGCAGAGGGTCGTTCGTTTCGATGCTCGCAGGTATTTGAACTTCTTTCTCGATTCTAGAATGTTTCCGCCTGTACCAACTGCGCAAAGCAAAGATCGACGCTAGACGGTGAATCGTAAACGCGTTGAGGACAATAGTCGAATGGCCAGGAAAACCAGCATGCGGCCAAACGTTTAATTGAGCCACGCGAACTGATCACAGTACACGTGTCGACACGCTCATCATCATCATCATCATAGCGGCATATGTCTCGAAACCATGTGAACATAGACGAACGACAACTATGAAGTAAACAAAGATTTGTCTGTCCAGCAGACAAAGTGTATCTGGATACAGCACCGAGCGGAATGACTTTCTTTTAAATGCACCTTTGGTGAAAATATAGTTATTATCACAAGATCGTGCCAAGATCTGCAACATCTGAAGCCGAAACGGGGTTATCACACTGGTAACCGCCGCAAGATCGTACCTTCCTTTGCAAAGAGCTTGCACAAAACTTACATGCTATTTATGGCACACAAAATAAGCTTCGTAACGAATAAAGAACACTGCACGCGCTTTGCTCAAAGCCGGCGCAAGACGCAGAAGAACTTGTTTTCTTTTATTTTTTTCCTCATTTTAACTCACTCGTGTTTTTTTATCACGGGAATAGTTAACCGCTTGGCGGCGTCGTACGTCAGCATTCCTTTCAACAAACTGCTCAGATGAGCATCGCACTGTTTCGGAACTTCAAATCTGCCTCGGCTGATGTTCTCAAACAACCTGTAGATATTTTCGCCTTCAAAAGGGTATTTCCCAGTTGTGAAGTTGTACCTGCGCATTTAAACAGCCGGGCGTAAGAAGCATACACTGGAAAGCATAACTTTGACATATACCACAGGTTTATTGGCGAGAGGCTGTGTGCCGCAATTCATTTTTATTAAAACATTGCACAAGCGCCATTCATTTCTTCCACAGTTAGCAGATGCGCCACGCGCACACTCTCCATCCTAGCAGTGCCGATGAACAAACACAGCATCAAACAAACCGCCCAAAGCAAGCCAGCTGCTTTCGTCGCAGCATAATGCGAATAAGAACACATTTAGAAATGATTTCTTTCGGTTCGCATGTTTTGAAATTTTTCCTCTTGGAGGCCGTTTGCCATAACCGTTATAAAAGTTGGCGTCACGACCACACTGTACAGCTTCCACGAGAAATTGGAAATGCATCCAGCCACGGTGCGCGCCAGATCAGGGCCAGTGTGGGTGGTTATGGTTTTCAGCGCTCGTAGTTCGCTGAAGCCAGCATGAAAACATTCATGTCAACGATTGGCGCACTGAAAGAAGCGTTTTCTGCAATGCAACATTCATTCCGATGACCTGAAACAATTCTGCGTCAAAATAGCATCAATATCGAAATGCAGCAGCAACACGTCGCACAATACCACAGACTTTCTTAAAAAGTGCGTTGCAACGTACAGTGTTACACCGGACGACCAAATGTCAACTTTGAATCCCATGAAAGATTCGTCTCCGTTTGATATTTCAGGAGGCTGAAAGGCAGGCGAGCCTTGCGACGTAAAGCATTTGTCCATTTGCGAAAACATATCCAGGGCCTGTCAGCACAAAACACAAATGCATCATCTAAAAACATGTCAGCAAAACACATCAGGCTACGAGTGGCGCATTTCGTCGACCGCAAAAATGTTTTAAACCGACAACAACTGGTACAGTACTGAATCATTCGGCCCCGAAAGCATGATCATCAGCAGGCAGATGAGCAGGCGGTGAAGCGATTGCTGGACAAACAGCTCAGTTCGTCTTTTGTGACTCAACAAACCCACGTTTTGCGCAATTTAGAACTGGTTTGCAGTGGCATGTGGTGGTAATTTTTTCTGGATGTGCGCATGTTTGTGACGTCACAATGTAATATTCACGCTTCCAAACCAATGTTTTGGAGTAGTTTGTTGACGCGATATGCATGTTATTATTTTACACGCCTTGTCCTTATTTTACGTACCACTGTATTGACTATCAACCATCAGCGCCCCAACTTACGATATTGGAGCAAAATACACTCAACGCTACAACAGTGCAGTTCATAACTGCAAAAGCATCAGGTTGCGCGTTAAAGCAGGGGTGGAAAACACACTCAGCATAACATCAGCGTAGCTCACAACTGCAAAAACATCAAGCTGCGTGAATGTCTCTTCGAACAGCAGTCGTGACCACGTGTGCGGCTGGCATGGCGCACACCAAACTTGCTGAACTACACAAGAATTGAGAATGCGCATAAAGTACGCAAGAAAACTTATTTTATTATGTGGCTATTAAATATGAAACTGCAGAGGGGACGGATACGGACTTGTTTCAGCCGTTACACTCAGTCCAGTTGATATGCCAATTAATGAAGGTCGGATGTGTCCTGGTATGTATGCTGATGCCCTTATCATAAGCATAGGTTTGCAGCTGTGCTAGCGCACACCCATGGTTGCCACATCAAAAATCGAAACGGGAAACTAGTGATGCATAAAAAGTTGAAAAGGGACAGTTTTGAAATTTGGTTCAGAAAATCAATAAGACGTCCATAATTACATTTCAACCTTTTTTGGTGATTTTCGCTTGGTCGTACGATCTGGAAAAAGTCACGTCACGATCTGTTTGATTGGTGTGGGCCGTACATCCACCACACCTGGAGTATACGCCCCTGATCCGCAGTGCTGGAAAACTAACGCCAAACTACTTATATAAATAACATATCGGATAATTGTTAACTGCCTCTAACCCAGTTCCGAGTTATTCTGTTCCAGCTGCCGCGTGATCGCACAGAATAAACGTGTTCCAACGCGTGCAATAGAGATCATGCAATTATTAGTTTGGCTTCATTTCGAAGATCGTACACACAATTGTCACGTATCCTGCAGACCAGAGGTGGCTATGGACCGGGAGTGCAGGAGTCGACTCCAGCAGGGTTCTGCGTTTTTATCTGACTCTGATCCGTAGCTGGATTCAAAAATTTGTGAAAAACTGGACCCGGACCCGTAGTCACTTTTCAATTTCGGCAGTAGCAGGAGTCTGGGTGGTCATTTCTTAAGTAAAAACATGGGCAAATTTCGGTTGGATCGATGGTAAACGTAGTCTGAACAGGAGTTGGATTCTTGAATTTGAAAATATTTCGGACCCGGATTCAAAAATTTTGAAACAGGAGCAGAGTCGGAGTCTGAAAAAGTGACTCCGGCCGCCTCTGATGCAGACACAACTGTCATGTATCGTATATATAGGCACAATTGTCACACCACGGCACTGATACGATCGTCACGTGGGACTACTATTTTGATCCAACATCAAAATTTATTTTGGCAGGATAGGCCTCTTAGCAGATTTGTGAACTACAGTGGCTTTTGTGGTGATGCAAAGGTTAAACGTGCCACATTGCAAGGAGTATTGCAAACTGCCGCTCAGCTCGTGTGCAGCGGCAGTGCACGCGATGAAGCACATATTTCATCACTGTCCAATTGTCCCCTCGCAAGTCTCGGGAGAATCAAACACACACAGGCTTCAGGCAAGGCCTTCTAGAGAAAACACAAGGCCTTGCTTCAGGCCTTCTTTTGATCTGAAGCTTATAATGCTCGGGTTAATATGGAGACATTCAAATGCAAGTTGATTTGACATTGACCTAGAAAAGCAAGTGAAGTGAATTGTGAGGCGAAAAAGGTTTGTTTTCCGTCTGGACAATGCCGGCGTCGCGCTTTTTAACTTGTTCAAAACATCATTAACAAACCAATGTTCAATGGACTTTCGAAAGCAGCTTAAGGTCTGTCAACGACGAAGTTCTTCAGCGGATTGAATAAAAATGACGCAGGACAGTCGGAAGTTAATATTAACTGCAAAATACAACGGCTTTAGCCACAAGATTGTGCTTGAAGGAGGTTTACATAAGACATTCAGATGTGATGTGTCTATGCCATGGTCCGCAGTTCCGACACAATGAATAACAATTGATGCTAACTAACATGCGAAGACATCATACCGCTTCGCACTCGACTCTTAGATCCCGAAAATATTTAACGAAGCCACTCGATAACCGCGGCAAACACAATTGTTGGTCTTTTCCCGATTCAGTCATGCCGCTCAGCCTCCTACATTCCTGATGTAGATGCGATGGTCACATTCGAAAACGTTACAGGCTTCATCAACGAGCCTGTTTTCGACTGTTAAACGAGCTTGTCCAAACACAGAGTCAAGCAGAGGCTGTGGTCTCGAATAAGCTTGCTTTGGAATAACACCAAAGCATACTTTCGCTTTTTAATTAAAAACGATTCTGATAAACTTCCAACAATCACACGAGACATCATGCAGGTCTCCGAAGAGCTCCATTATTATTATGCACAGGTGCAAAGTAAAGCAAGTGCCTTCAGGCGGATAAATTGAAGAGGTCCAGACGCAGCGTCGCGCTTTTCCGGTTATTTCAATGGTTCATTCAACAGGAATGTTGTACCCGCTTTGACAATGAAGCAATTGCAACTACTGCTTGCCGTCAGTCGCTTTGGTTTGGAGTTAGTTGGCTTTTGACTCTAGTGTTAGTAGCTTTATGGAACTGTTACTGTAGTCTGCGCACTTTCTCCGGTCTCGCTTTAGTCTTTTTCGTCATTTCACTTGCAAGCTTTTGATTACGACTTTGCTGCACTGAAGATGCGTCACTGACGCGAAATCGATTTCCCAGCAAAGCAAATTGCGATCAGATCCGGCTGCGTCGCCCTTGCGGTGTCTTAATACTCTACAGCAGTGTCACCTGCACAGCGTATACACCTCGAGCGCAGCATAACATTAGACTGGTCTGCTGTTTCTGATTCAAGGAAGTAGGCGATAAACACCTTTGCGGTGAAGGCAAACAAGCGGCTCGAGACGATTGACACGTTCAAACCCGATCTATGTTGACCGCAAAGCAGGATTAGATAATTAGATTGATGATAACACCGTGCGAATAAACACAGTTGCTCATGAAAATTTTCAAGGGAAAATTTCGCCTCAAATTCAGAGCTATTTAACACATCAAGGAATCTTTCCAATTCAACACAGCTTCTTTAGATCGTGGGTTTAATTCGTGGCTTCTTTATTCCGTGGGTTTAAACAGTAGAATTCTCTACGCAACACGATCACCTGGTTGTTTTGCTACGTGATCGACCATTGCATGCTTCAAAATTTGCAACTTGCATGCCATGTATACTTTTCGTGTGCGTTTTAACTGAAGGTACGACTATACTTGCGACATGCAGGAATTCTGTAGTTTACTTTGCAGATTTTCCGTGGATAATTTGCAATGGGCGACATTCCAAGATTGGAATTTAACTGTAGTACTATTTGTAAAACATAATCACTCACATTATTTCAAATATTTTATCGTAAAAAACAAGATATTCTGCAAATTCAACAAACCAAATACGACACTATTGAAATCATCTTTAAATGCCGTTGTAACGCTCGATCCCTCTTGACATTTGGTAACTGTGGCTGGTAAAAGGTAATGCATTCAAGATATATTTGTCACCCTGGCAAAAGTTTGACGTTTTTACACCTTGCGGCTTGCGACTTTCTGCATTTGCACTTGTTCAACAAAAAAGCAGGAACTATTCAATCAAAAGTAAACAAACCAGTACCTCAGCAACTCCTAAATCAGTAATCTTCAGGGTATCATCATTGGATAAAAGAAGGTTGCTTGGTTTAATATCTTTGTGAACAACGTGCTGGCTGTGTAAATATTCCAATCCATCAATCAGTTGTACAAAATATCTGAAGGAAACACATTAAACATTTACCAAGTACAAGAACACAAGTCATGATTTTTGACAGCAACATAGACTTTTTCAGCTTAGCAGAAATATATTTAACAACTAACTTGTGGGCTTGCCACTCAGGAAACTTTTTTTTGGGAGTACTTTCCAACATTTCCTGTAAGTTTGCCACACAGCACTCCATCACCATATACGTTTTCAATTGTCACACAAAAGTTAAGGGAAAGCCGTTCTTAATCAGTACTGTTCTAGGCATACACATAAAAATAGTTAAGTAAATATTTGATCACCCACTACTGATGACACGTTAAAACCAAGCTAATGGTTTGCATTTTAAAAAACAATCTACTAAAAGTTTCTACTAAAAGTTGGCCTGCATCTAACCATAAGACATATGTAGAAGTTCAACCGATAAGCACTGACCTTAATTAATTTGTTTTCTACAGAACTTATTGCAAAAAACGTGTTTTTTGTTCTATCAGGGATTTTCTTGTGTTTAGAAAAACTATTTGGTAAGATTAGTTTAGTTACATGTGTATTGTCAATGAAAGTTCTTTGTTTCTTATACAAATGCTAATGCTTTTTAGCATCTGCATCTAGAAACCACATGAAAACTAGCTATGAACATAAAAAGCACCACAAACAGTATTTAAAAAATCAACTTTTTGGAATAAATACACTAGAAACCAAGTATTTATTAAATTTGTAGGTCGACCATTGAGAAATTCAGTATAGTGTAACATAAACAAAAGGATATAGCTTCTGTTTTTCCTTGTTGTACATCACATCGACAAGTTCAATAACATGTTTGTGTCTTAGTCTTCTTAGTAACTCTATTTCTCTGAAAAATAGTCAGCACAGCTTGCTCTTTATGTAATTACTGCACAGGAGGCATGTGTCACATTCTACTTAACATCTTCGCTGCCAGTGTACGAACATATCAGACTTTGAAATCAGCCTAAACTCAAGCAGTTTTCATGTGTCTTAGCAACGGCATAACTCCTCGGCCGCTTGCGCTACAGCAGTGGTTCTCAAAGTGGGCGGAATGGCCTTCTTGGGGGCTATTTTGATGGGCAAAGGGGGCAAAAATGCTCAACCACTAATCGTCCGTTGAGTTAACTTCAGTAGCTTACTACTACGAATTGTTAGTGTCTAGCAAATTTTGAATTACTATGATAATCGTTGCAGGTTGTTCCTAAAGCAATTTATTTGCTAAATTTTTACTCTGGATCATCTATGTGCCCAGCTACAGTGTGAATTATTTCAAGGCTGCGGAGCCGTTGTCAAAATGACACAGCTTCGGCTCTCTTCTTTTCATGAACATGGCTACGGCTCCAGCTCTTGGTTTTCATAAGTGTGGCTCTGACTCTGGAGTTCTCTTTTTTCATCGCTCCAGATCCTGCTCCGGCTTCTGTTCATTTTCACACGTCAACACTTTGAGAGCCGGCATATGTTATATTCATACTTCGATTTCAGCCTAAAACCAGCAGTTTTCGGTTGCCTTACCAATGCCCTAGCTCCTCTGCTGATTGCGCTAGAGAGCTGTTCAAGGGCTCAAACGGATTGGCCAGTCTTCTAGTCTGCACTCGAAAAAAAATTTTGGTTGAGGGTGCGGATTTTTTTTGCGCTACGTCATAAGTTAAGCAGTTTTTGGGTCATTTTGGCTCATGTTACCTGGCCTAGGGTCCAACCGCGAGGCCAAAGTATTTCGCTGAAGTTTTCATTGGAAACTAGGCTTGAGTCCGAGTCTTTTGAGCCTTTGATCGACTTTCTGGCGCTTCTGGTTCAAAACTTATGATCTAAAATAAACAAATTAAATATCTAATTAGCTGATTAGTCACACATTTTTATTACTTTAGATCATAACTTTTGAACCCGAAACCTTAGCAGGTCATCCAAAGTATCAGAAGACTTGGATTGCAACCTAGTTTCCAATAAAAACTTCAGCGAAATGCTACCATCTAGTGGTTTGAGCCAAGGGCCCGGTTAAGTGAGCCAAGGTGGCCTAAGAGTCCTCCACTTAGGACGTCACTCACAAAAAATCTGCACCCCCCAACCAAAAAATTTTTTTGTCGAGTGCAAGCTACAAGACTTGCTGTGTCTTTTGAGACTTTGACCGGGTCAGTAGCGTATACAGGACCGGAGAAATTCCCGCACAAAGCCACGTGCATTTCGGTATTTTTATCTCGGAAATCCCCAAAAGCGGCTGGATACGAAAGTGTTAATATTTTGATTGTCTTGGTGTGCCTCAAGTTGAATGGAAAATACATTAAATCAAGTACACAAAACCAAGAGAATATGCCAAACCTTTTTTAGTAATTTAATCTGGTATTTTCTTACAAGCAGCGTTCTTACCATAAGGAAATCAGCACTGAGCATTTAAAAACAGACCAGTGCCAACTGACCAAATGTTTTGCATTCATTGCATGCTTTGCCTGTTGCAGTCTTGGTGATTCCAGCCAACAGCGCTGCCTGGGCAAACCATGCAAAGAGTGCAAAACACATAGTTGATTACCTTTCAGATCGCTAAACTACTACAGACCCAGTTTGATAGTTCTGACTGGAAAGTAAAATGTTGTGGTAGCTAATGTTTTTCTTATTTCTACAACGTGGTCCTCAACTGCTACATAAAATATCAGAGGTGTTACTGAACGACACTACCTAGAAAAAGGAATCATTTCCAAGCAAAGAATCAGACACTAAGCTTTTACGAGTATATATTTCACACCAAGTCTTATTCAAATAGAATCCATTACTGAAAGAATGCTAAAAGCTCCACAAAGGATGCTTGTGATCTGTATGTGGCTCTTAGAACAGTGTTTGAGAACCATTGTTCAACTAGTAACACTGCGCCTGCCAGCTACGATGTCACAGTTTTAACGATTATGAAAGATTTTACTTAAAGTGTTGAACAGCTGAACCAAGCCATTAAAAGCTAAACTTAGCAATTGTATTATGATGCTAATGTTTACAATTCTTGTGAAAATAATCCAATGCTATGGAGCCAGAGCTGCACATATTCAGAATTCTTGTGAAAATAATCCAAGGCTATGGAGCCAGAGCTGCGCATATTCCCAGGAGCCAAAGCTCAAATTAAAAATTAGACGGAGTAAGAGGCTGAGCTCAGATTAAAATTTAGGACTGCAGCCTTAGCCATTTGATAGGTAGCTCTGCCTCCAGGTCCCTTCCTAGATTCTAACGGTTTTGCTGAATAGACTTACATATGCTCTTTATGGCACACTAAACACAATTGTTGAGTTTGTGCCCAAAACCCCAGCCAAGTCATCCAAAGTATCAAAAGACTCAGATTTTAGCCTACTTTCCAATAAAGACTTGAGCAAACTACTACTATCTAGCGGTTTGGGCCTAGGGCAAGATGAAGTGGGTCAAAAAGACCTAAAACTAGTCCACTTACGACATTACTCATAAAAAAAACAAATCCAAAAAATTTCTATCAACACTAAAAAAGCCTTCAAAAAACTATACATGCTTTATTTTGAGACGTTTCGGATTATTCTTAATCCATCTTCAGTCAACAAAAGAAAGCAACACTTGGCAATGTCAGCAATTCAAAACCACAAGGCTTTGTGATGCAAGAAAAGACAGTGCTGTGACGCAAAAGACATCAAACGCAAACCCAAGACAGCCAGCCAAGTCAAAATCACTGAAAGCAAATGCTGGGCTAAAAGTTATGCAGAGAATATTAAAACAAAATCTATGTAAGGCCATAATTTACGACAACAAGCTGAGGCCAGTAGCGAGAGGCAATTCATAACCATTGCAAGCGAAGGATGCAAAAAAAATAACAAATTAGTACTGCAAGCCTACAACTAGCACCAAATGTCCACGTCAACACCAACGATACGAAACATGTATTACCATAAGATCTGAACATCAGATAATATTTGCCATCATAATCTATGTGTTAAACAGGTATAAAGGGGTGGAAAATTGTCTACATTAATCTCGGGCTGCTGCTCTTGTATCAAAAGCGTCTCTTTGATTAATAATTCACGGTGGTTAAAAGCAGAAGCCAAGATTTTGCGATTTTTAAAGTCCACGAAATGATCCGGATGTGAGTATAAATGTTTGACTATATCGGTATTTTGACGGTTAGATTTTAAAGGGTTGTGTTCTTCCAGTCGAAATATCAAATTCCTTTGTGTTTGACCAATATAGGAATTACCACAAGAACATTTAAGTTTGTATACCATATTGCATCATTCCAGATGTACTTGTTTGTCCTTATACTTAAAATGATCTCCGATCGTGTGTGTTCTATGAATAAGAGACAGTTGAGCAAATTCTTTCAGATATTTTTGAAAAAAGTTT
>JGI24159J19872_10005057_pt1 | contig 16969 bp, 10 predicted proteins | sample Ectturendosymbi4_FD_19872 | JGI IMG/M metagenome (IMG submission 19872) | reverse complement strand
CCCGAAACCCCAGCAGGTCATCCAAAGTATCAAAAGACTTGGATTGTAGCCTAGTTTCCAGTAAAAACTTCAGCGAAATACTACCACCTAACGGTTGGCGCACAGGGCCAGGCAAAGAGGGCCAAGGTGGCCTAAAAGCCCGCCACTTATGATGTCACTCACAAAAAACCTGCATCTCCCAAGCAAAAAAATTTTTTTTCACAGTGCAGACTAGAAGACTTGCCGCGTCTTTTGAGACTTTTACCGGGTCTGTAGAGCATACCGGACCAGAGAAATTGCCGCGCAAAGCCACGTGCGAGAATCATACAAATTTGGCAATGTCAGGCTGTAGGAAAAATCAGTTCTTTGCCTAATTCTACATTTGTTGAAATGTCTCTACTCTTTGACCATTACAGTTTAGCATTTATCATATTTTGCAGGATTAGCATTGCTTCTTCCAATTAAAGTATGAATTATATTTGCCATGATTCTTGATGTTATGATGCTCAATTTTAAGGAATATTTAAGAAAAGTTTCTTATGCAAAAAAGCATCTGATGATGTATCCTCTGCTAAATTTAAAATTATGATCTTTTTCCTAGAAAGAGCTCTTTTCAATAGATGTTTGTAAAAATTACAGAAATTCTAAAGGCAAAACAAACACTAATAATGACTGTGCACAATTGCTAGCAAGATTTAATTTGAAAAGAAAAGGATCTGGTGGCAAGCGAGTTTGTCATTTTTGCTTAAATGTTGCAACCTCTGTTAGTGTTGCGTTGAATGTGCGATTCACCACAAACGGGATATGCATGAAAACTAACACCCATATATATGTGGCACAAACAAGCAATAATAAAATGATCCTGACGAATTGATCTTGGTGAGTGACTTCTAACAATGCTTGTGAACCTGGTGAACAGTTGACTGTACTTCCTGATGGTAATGACGAGATTTATCTTGTTGGGTGATCTCTATTGTTGCTTGTTGCCACAGTGTGAAGCATTGTGCACTTACTGCTCAAGCTTTCCGATTGCAACACAAGAAAAGGGCTTGCTCCAATGAAAGGCCATGTTTCATGCATCATAAAATATGGCTTAAATCTACAAAAGGTTCATCATAAAACTAAAATTTCACATTTAAAAGGACCAAATATTTACATGACAGGTTTATCATAAAATTATTGGCTATCATCCACATTTTTCATAATAGTTTGCATATCAAAATTGTTTTTATGTTAATGATATATGTTTTCAAAAGTAACTTATACTTTGTTACAGTCTTTGCCTTTCCATTGTTCATCCCTGCTTAATGCATGGCAAGCTAACAAAGTCACCACATCTCAAATCAAAATCCTTGTCCCAATGAATAAGCATATACATGGTGGTCCAAAAAGATTTTGCCATTTTTATGAAATTAGCAGTTTGTAGGTAAAGGAATACTTTGCCACTTTTCATCATAGGTAGGTTGGTCCAAAAATTTATCCATTTTTGATGAAATAACATTTTGCATTGAAAGGAATACTTTGCAATTATTTGTCATATGAATGTCTTACACACGTATTTAAGTTGTTTCACGGTGTACCTTTTTTCCTCGTACGCTACCATTGTGTAAGAACAGCTCAATAATTTATAATGTGCCTAATCCAAGCTCCTTGGCACTGAATCTCTGTGGCCACTCACACATTGAAGTTTGTAGTGACCCTGTCCAACATGTGTTAGAAGATTATTCTTTGATAAGAGATGAGCCTGTCTCCAGACAAGTAATGGTGAAAATATTTTTTCACAAGCTAAACTCAAACCCTGATTCAGTTCAGGGTGTAGTATGTTACTAGCAAGCATAGTGCAATCTAGTGCACACTCGTCATGGATTAGTGACACATGACAGGCGGTGGACAAATAACTTTTTAAAAATGAATGTCTGCTGCCAAACTTACAGCCGCTATCAAAATACACAAAATCATTGTGATTATATTGTTAGCACGCAATGCTGTTCGCTGCTTGATTGAGCCAGGACATCAGTATCAATTTCTAAATACTATCCATGCACCAAACATGAATCTATTCAGACTATAGTACTACTTAAAAAAGATTTCGCTACACAAATCCTACCATAATAAGCCTAACAAAGATATGTGATAAAACTTAAGAAGTGACTAAGGATACGCCTGTCCTGACACAATTCAAATAAAAGGGTCAGTTTGTCATTCAAACTGCATGGATCGTATAGTGTAACGGTTATGCGCTATGCCTTCTACGCCTATGGTTTTTGGTTCGAATCTCACCTTGCCCACTTTCGTTTTATTTTTGTTCTTTCGACTTGCGTTTTGTTTTTTTCCTTTACTTTTTTTCAGGCTTACATTTACAGGTTCATGTTAGGTTAGGGATAGGATAGCGTTAGGTTAGCTTAATGTTAGGTTAGGGCTAGCTTAGGGTTAGGTTAGCATTAGGACAGGATTAGGGTTAGGTTAAGGCTACGGTTAGGGTTTATCTTTTACATTTACTTTGTTTCTACCAAGCCTACTGCACTCTCATTGTGCGTAACTGTTACGTCACAGGTGGCATAGATATTAATAAGTTTTCTTATTTCAAGATCCACAGGCGTATATAGCTCCTGCCTAAAACTTACTTTTTAACAAAACAACCTAGCAGTTTTTTGACATTTCACATTAGGCTACCCTAAAAACATTTATATCAAAACCATCTATAATTTCACAATTGCTTTCAAATAATTCTCAGGGGCTTTGTATGATAATTGCAGCATGGATTAACCGTTTTAGCATTATAGTGATTTGGTACATCAAGAAATGATGCAAAAAATATTTTTTTAAAAATATTTGTACCAGTGAGACACGAATGGCAGCCATGACACATAATTGTGAATAATGATAAGTCCAGGCCTATCAAATCAATTGGCAAAAAATGATTAGCTCCCAGCAATCTCCTCATTATTATTATATAAGGAAGTGACTACGGATATGCTTGTCCTCACAAATTAAGGATCAGTTTGTCATTCAAACTGCGTGGATCATATAGTGTAGTGGTTATGCACTACGCATTCCATGCCTATGGTTTTGGGTTCGAATCTCACCTTGCCGACTTTCGTTTTGCTTTTTTCTTTACTTTTTTTCAGGCTTAGGTTTTACGTTTATGGGTTAGTGGTTAGGGTTTGCTTAGCTTAGCTTAAGGTTAGTGTTGATTTAGTGTTAGGTTAGCTTTTGGTTAGCTTAGCTCAGCTTAGGGTTAGGTTAGCTTAGCTTAGGGTTAGGTTAGGATTAGGGTTCGGTTAGTACTAGTACAGTTAGGTTGAGGTTTAGGGTTTATCTTTAACATTTAGTTTGTTTCTACCAAGCCTATAGCACTTTCCGTCGTGCGTAACTGTCATGTCACAGGTGGCATAGCCTATTAAATAAGTTTTCTAATTTCAAGATCCACAGGCGTATACTATCTATAGCCACTGCCTTATTATAAAAGCCTACACTTGATTGACTGTACCTGTACTTGGACATTTCATTTCTAATTTCGTGGTGATTGATTAAAGCATTGAGCCTGACCATTATGATCTACTGCAGTAGTACTAGTACTAGAGCTAAGAAAAACTAGGTAGGCCTACTCTTAACTCTACCGATGAAAGTGTGACTAGTGACGGAGATTGTCAGTCTGGGCTAAGCATTTATAAGACAGGCTAAACAAAACTGGACACGTTACAACGTTCCGGTAAGCCCACCCTTACAAATTATGAATATTGAATAAAACAATAAATAAACCACAACAAATACGCTGCACCTCACACAACGAAGATACAGCAATCACAGGCTACAGCAACTATCACCCTGCTGTCTGCACATAGTACACAACACATCTATCCTATTCCCTCATGATCACGGGGCATGTTCCATTGTTCGGTTCAAGGCGGTGTCAAGCGAAATTTCTGACTTGCGAACTTTCTGACTTCACACCATGTACGCCTGCACAGAGTAATATTCTACATACCAAATACGCTGATAAAACTGATTATTAAGGCTTAGGAATTCGTGTTTAGGTAACTATGTGGGGTTAAGGTTTGGGTTAGGGTGAGAAAAAGAAAAATAATTGAGGTCAAGGACTAAGTCCGAAAATTTTCAATGGCAAAAGTTATTCCCGTGCTATAGCTTGTTGTGGGTGTCGGACATCTAACCAAAAAGTTTTTATTTGCACAACATACATCAAAAAACAGTTGCCAGACTTTATTTCTTTATTCTGAGAAGCAAAATAACTGAAAAACAATAACATGTCAGAAATTTCTGACCTAATATTTTTTGTCAGTAATTTTGCTTCTCAGAGTAAAAGGATAAAGTTTGGCGATTACGTTTTTGATGTGTGTTGTGCAAATAAAACTTTTTGGTTAGATGTCCGACACCCACAACAAGCTGTAGCACGGGAATATGCAAAACCACAGAAAAATATTGGACTTAGTCTAAGACCTCAATTATTTTTGTTTTTCTATCCAAAGCCCCAAACCCTAACCAACACACTTAATCAAACACAAAACCTAAGCCCTAATCACCAGTTTTCACAGCGTATATTTGATACATAGGATATGACTCTGTGCATGCGCATTGCGCACATGGCGTGAAATTAGTGTTTCAATCGGAAATCCCGAGCGGCATGTGCGCAAAGCTTCGCACTGTGGCAGCAAGCAACAATAGAGATCAACCAACGAGATCACTCTTTTATTGCTTGTTCGTGCCACATATATATAGTGTTTTTCTTCACGCACATCCCGTTTGTGGTGAATCACACATTTAACGCAACGCCACCGGATAGGTTGCAACAACATCCCCTCCTATTTACAACGAACCGCACCGATCGCACGTTCTTTGTGTGAAGGCTGAACTCGGCACGACCTCCAGATCCTGGTCACAGCACCATTTATTGCGATCGGAAGTCCCGAGCAGCATGTGCACAAAGCTTCGCACTGTGGCAGCAAGCAACAATAGAAATCACCCGACGAGATCACTCTGTTATTGCTTGTTCGCGCTTATATATATAATGTTTTTCTTCATGCGCATCCCGTTTGTGGTGAACCGCAAATTTAACGCAACACCACCGGAGAGGCTGCAACATTAGAAAATTTTCAAGTCAAAAATTTCGCCTGACACCAGAGCCAGAGTCTCTTTCCATTTTTGGCAGTAGCAGGAGTCTGCGGGTCTTTATGCATGTCATTTCTTAAGTAAAACATTGCTGAATTTTGGATACATCGATGGTAGCTAGGCATACCATACGTCCCGTTTGAGCAGGGACAGTCCCAGTTTGAAGGCTTTGTCCCGGCGTCCTGGCCAGTCAACCAAAAAGTCCTGGTTTGGCATTGAGTCAGCCAATATGAATAGCATGTGTTCTGATAAGAGAAGCGGAATGCTGAAGCGGAATGTGAAAGCCCTTATCATTTGTAAATAGTCAATTAATTCTTACTTTTCCTGCTTTGATTTTTATGAGAAAATAAAATCGAACAAAGACTTGAAGAAAATATTGTCTGCAGAAAAGTATGATTGAACGAATGTGTAAATTTACAAATGCTTGAACATCGTTTTGTTTCTTTGTAAAATGTATTATTTTAGTTTTTCTTGATGTCTTAACTATAGGAATCCAAAATAGCTACATACTCCAAGTAAGATATTAATTACATTTATTTTTTCAATCGGTTTTCAATCACAAAAACATGGTATGCCTAATGGTAGCCGGAGTCAGAACAGGAGTCGAATTCTCAAATTAGGAAATTTTTTTGGTCTGGGATCTGGATCAAAAAATTTGGGAATAGTTGCGGAGTCGGGAAAATCTGACTCGGAACCATCTGGTGGATCTGCTGATTTCGATATTTTGAAATACGTCGGTTATATGATCGACGAAAGGCGCGCTACTGCTCGGTAAGGATTTCTGCAAATGCAGAAATAGCAGATGTCATTAAATCAGAAAATAGGCAGCGGTCTCGACATCAGATCATGTGGATGGAAATGCATGTCATCATCTACAGTGTGTTAATAACAGGAATCAAAACAAGGAGTGATTTTCTTAGCGCAAAACATCAATATTTTTGATATTCAATCACACTGACTGTGTCTGTGTTTGTGAAGTAGGATATTTGACCTTGAGGAATTCAATTGTTATTCTCTCTCTCTGTTCTTAGAAATTTGAAACTCGAAAAAAACTTGAACAAAGAGAGTCTACGATCACGAAAGAAGATGATGGTAGTAGTTAAGTAGTAGTGTTAGTAAGTTTGTTGGCGATAAGAAAGGTATTGCATTTATTTACATTTTAGGAAATGACTAGACTACGCATACGCCTGGCCGCCTTGCGAAATTCAAAGCAAAGGGTCACTTTGTCATTCAAACGATGTGGGTCTCGTGGTGAAGCGGTTATGCGTCATGGCTGCTATGCCAATGATTTTTGGTTCTACTCTCAACTTGCCGACTTAACTTTTTTTAAACTTTATTTCATGCTTACGTGTTACCTTTACGGGTTGGTCAGTGCTGGGTTAGCATTAGGTTAGGGTTGGGTTAGGGATAAGGTTTGGTTAAGGTTGGGTTAGGTTTAGGGTTTACCTTTTTCGTTTACTTCGTTTCTACCAAGCAGCCTACTGCACTGTCGTCATTATTGTCACGTCACAGGTACTGTAGCGTATGAATAACTTTTAAAATTTCAAGATCCACAGGTAGGTATAGCAACTGCCTTACATTTTCATAGTAAAAAGTCTGTCAGCACACTGAAAAAAACAGTACAGTTTTCATGTCAGGTGTCCCTAAAGTAAAAAAACTAACATTAGAACATGGTTCAGTTAATGAAAAGATGATGGTTTTAAAATATTTCTAAACCGTCTCTGGGCAAGGTATAGCCTATAGCTAGGGTCACTCATGACTGATGAGTCAGTGTTGCCCAGTCACAACCAGACGACACTTCACATGTCTTTGATACAAATTGATAGTCATATGGAAGAAAGGACAGGAGGATACTCTGGCCCAGTGTTGCTCACTGGTATGGTATATTTTTAAAGTGGTGGCTATAGGCTATAAAGTTTTGATTTGGTTTGTAAAAAATTTGGTACATGTTATTTGGTATGGTATATTGATATCCGAGGATTTCTTGGAGATTTTTAACCAATTTATCTATTACTTAACATTGCAAAGCGTAAACAGAGAAACCATAGGATAATGGTGTTAACGCTATATATATAAAGTTTTTGATTTTGCTTTTAACATGAGAGTAAGCTTGCACTTTGGGTAAGCGGAAAGCGACACTGGAAGAAAACCTTCAAAGTTTAATAAAAATTGAACTTTGCCCTAGAGTAGGTATGTGTTTTTGTTAGCTGATGCATCCTAAAGTTGGAAAGCTACGTATGAGAGTGGTAGAAGATTATAGAAGAGTGACTGATAGAGTTTGCACAGCTTGCAAAGCAGGATTATGACCAACATAATGTTGGTGCTGTTTATCCTTTCTGTAAACTATGCAAAAAGAAAAAATGCATATAGTGTACACTGCAATTAGCAGCTATTAGTAGTTATGCAACTGTGTGATGATTCAGAATTGCACATATTGGCTTTCAGGTAACTAGTCTCCACAAAGTTGACACAGTTGAATCTATCAGCATATATTTTATATGAAATTGATTTCATGTAACTCTGCACATGCTTAGTCCTGAAATTTTATTCAAATAAAATGATTTTGTTTGACAAGATTTTGTTGTGATTGGAAAGCCCGAGCGGCATTTGCGCAAAGCTTCATATTGTGGCAGCAAACAACAATAGAGATCACCTGAGAAGATCACGTTCCTCGTACACTAGTCATCATGTCAATATCGGCAGAGCTTCCATGCCGTATTCACTCTATTATTGCTTGTTCGCGCCACATATATGGGTGTTGTTCTTTGCGCACATTCAGTGCAATGCCAACTGAGAGGTTGCAACAACATGCCTTCCTTTTAACAATGAACTGCACCAATTGCACGTTCTTTTTGTAAAGGCTTCACACAGCACAACCTTCACATCCTGGTCACACTGGCAGCAAACAACAATAGAGATCACCTGGCAAGATCACTCTCCGCGTATGCTAGTCATCATGTTCAATCATTCACCAGCTAAAATAGGCTGAGCTTCCACGCCGCTATCACTCTATTTTGCTTGTTTGTGCCACATATAGTATATGGGCGTTGTTCTTTGTGCACATTCTGTTCATGGTGAACCACGCATTCAGCGCAATGCCAACCGAGAGATTGCAACAATTTCATTCTAGATGAATAAGACATCAGGACTGAAGATGCATAATGTTATGTTAAATTAATTTCTTATTAAAAACATTTTGCTGGCCACATTAACAAGGTGCAGATCATCTCATAGCATCATCAGGATATAACAAGACATATACACATTGTAAAACAGCAACTCGTAAGCATTATACAAGAAAAAGGGGCCATTTCACGTCAACTGATCCAAGCCATCAGATTTTATTAAATTTCACGTCAACTGATCTAGGCCATTAGATTTTTATGAAATTTCAGCAAAAAAAACTTGAAAAGTTAACACCACATCACTTTATTTTGGACTCCCAATCTGCTTACCTAAAACAGCGAAAAGAAAACATAGACAATGCAACTGCCTTCATTTTAATGGATTTCGCAGAAAACTATTCATTTCATATCCAGGATGAAGTGCAGGTGTATCACTGGGCACATCAAAGTTGTACAGTGCATCCAGTAGTTTGCTACTATAAAACAGTGAAAACCCACTGTTGATTTCCCAGCCTTTGTTTCCTTTCTGAAGAATTGTGACATGATGTTGTAACGGTGCATTTAATTCAGGAAAAGACTATTCAACATCTGAAAAAAGCAGTTCCACAATTAGAGTTTGTGGAATATTTCAGTGATGGGTGTGCAGCTCAATATAAGAATAGAAAATCTTTTCACAATCTTTGTGAACACGAAAAAGATTTTGGAATAAAAGCATCGTGGTCTTTTTTTGCAACAAGCCATGGGAAATCTCCATGTGATGGCATTGGTGGCACTGTGAAAAGATCCACTGCTATGGAAAGCCTCCAGCAGCCATTGGAGAATCAGATATTGAATATCAAGTACATGGTGGCATATTGTTCAAAAACACTTACCAACATAACTTTTCAAATTTTACCAAAAAAGGAACTGAAAATCCATCAAGTTAAACAGAAAGAGCTGATAGGCCTAGTCAGTCTGTTCACATGTTGACTAGCAATTATGACTTTTTTCATTGTGGCCAGGCTAGTAGACCAGCCTATTCAACAGGGCTGCAAAAAGCCAAACCTGCAGCGCTACTCAGCAAGAAAAAAGCCAAAATCGTGGAAAAGCCATAATTTTGCCACAATGGAAGTGGACATGTGAATGGACTAAGTGTGACTGAAAACCACAAACAACAATGGAAGTGACAAATTTGTTGCTTTCTTAGTCTTTAATATAAGTGTTTTATTAACAAAATAGGCCTATTTTCAGGTAAAACTGTGCTCTTAAGTTTTTAGAATAAATACTCAATAAGCCACTAATTCTTTTTTGTGATCTAAATAGAACTTATCAAGACCTTTCAAATGATGTATGGCACATGTGGATTGGTTTGGTAAAACAAAAGTTATAAGCAATCAAGAATGGTGTTATGCATGAGTGAACACAGGGGGTCCTGTAGTTTAGCCATGGGTTACACATAGAAACCCATATCCAATGAACTTGTACTTCCTAAATTGGGTGAAATATGCCTGATGCTACAATATATCCAAACCACAAGGTCTAAAAGTTAGTATTAGTCAAGTCATAGATCTGTAAAGTCAGACCACCAAATTTTTCATGAATATTCCGCTTCAGTGAACACAAAAGTGGCCGTCTTTAAACACTCATAACTTTGGTTCCACTTGGCCGATTTAAAAAAAAAATTGGTATATTTGGAATCAAGAAAAGAAGTTCTGCAAGCATACGAAATTTCATAAAAATCTGAGAGTGTGGGTTGAATTTTAAAAATTTTCTGGATCAGTTGACGTGAAATGACCCAAAGAAATAATGAAGTAGAAAGCAGAATGGGATTAAGTGAAGGTTTTTATAAAGCAAAATAATAAAATGAACAAGGAAAGAAACAAAAGTTTCTAAAGTCCTTTTAGTTAGTATAACTGGTGTTGTTAATCACTCCTTACTTACACTTGTATTCCACTGCACATGAACTAGTTGAGCTGTTATAACTCCTGTGTCTTTGCAACTCATTTGTCTTTGCATTTGTGTTTGTTAAATTTCAGAAGCCAATAATTAGGTTAATAAAGCATTGGTTTATGATGCCAGATAAAAATGCTGGTGGCAAGTCAGATACAAAAAAAGGTAAAGGTGGGAAAGCTCTTGTTTCTACACAAGCTGGTACATCAGCTGCTAAAAAAAGTAAGTAATTCATTCCACAATTTTTTTTTACTTTTTGAGGATTTATGTGGCTAGATATTGTGCCATTAATCTTCCTACGTTTGATAATAATAATAATGAGATTTTCATTGGGGTGTTGGTTGATGATCCAGACATGCTGAAAAGTGAAACACAAAATTGTGTTGCTCTCAGCTCATAATTTATCTACATTTGACAAAAAAGCAGCTTTTACTGAATTAAAACAGCATCTGGAAGTTCTTCAAAGGGCATAAATTATTATTTCTATGGAATTGAGCGTATGTTGAAGATGCTAATTATCAATTGCTGTTCAGATGTTTCTCACAACAAATTGATGTGCATTCTTTTCTGATGCAAATTCCTATTCTGTTACAATTTGTGAGGATTTTCTTTTTTCTTTGTGTGAGCATTAACACTTACCAGAGTTAAACATGTTGAGAGCCTGTGTATTTGTAGATTGTTCTTTGAAATAATGGATTGAGCCGCTAATGTTGTGCGTCTTTGCAACTCCATAACTCATCAGTCAATTGTGCTAAGGAGCTATCCAAACCCTCAAAAGACTTTTTGAATCTTTTGGTTTGCAATGAAAAAAATTTTAGGTTTTGGGTTTCAAGTTTTTTGTGGGTTATGTCACAAATGGGGTAGGTTTAGGCCTTTTTGGCTGAGGTCATCAGGCCCTGGGGGGCCCAACCACAAGGTGGAAATATTTCACTCAAGTTTTTATTGGAAACTAGGCAAAAATCTGAATCTTTTGAGCCTTTGATTGTCTTTCTATGGTTTCTGGTTCAAAAGTTGTTATAAAATTATCAATTGTATGTTTTCTTGGACATAACATTTGAACCAGAAACCCTTTGATTGACCTTCAAGGGTTTCTGGTTCAAAAGCTATGACCCAAAAGCCTATATTAACATAACAAAAGCCCAAGTTTGAGTAAAAATATATTTTACCCAAATTTTGTTTTTTTGGCGATAGCATTTGAAACAAAAATGCTAGAAAGTCAATCAAAGGCTCAAAGGACTAAGATATTAGCTTAGTTTCCAGTTTCCACTAAAAACTTTTGCGCGAAATACTTACCTTTTGTGGTTTGGGGCCCAGGGCCTGATGACCTTAGCCAAAAAGACCTAAACCTACTCCACTTATGACATCATCCACAACAAAAATCGAAGCCCAATTCCTAAAATTTCTTTTCATTGCAAACTGGAAGTCTCTCTTGAGAGTTTGAACAGCTCTTTAGCACAATCGACTGGTGAGTTATGGAGTTTCAGAGTGGCATAAAAATAGCAGCTCAAGGTGTTACTCAAAGTGTGATATACTCATACACCGGCTCCCAATGTGTTAAGTAATTAAGTTATTGCTATGTATGATTCCAAGTTAAACTTGCTGCTGTTGATGATGTCAAGTTAGACTTAGTTTTTTTTCAATTTAACATAGTTTTAATAGGTTATGGTACTGGCAATTTACAGTTTGACATGAGATTTTTTCCTATTAATATTTTGCTGATTTATTCAAATTCTTCACCTGTGCACAGACTAGTTACTTGAAAACTTAATTGGTTCTTGTTTTTAAAAAACAAGATTGTGTGTAAGAAATCCAGCATTGGGCCCACTGCATGCATATGTGGGTGTTTAAAGAGCGGCTTAAATATGTGCTGAGATGAATTGTAGTCAGAAATTCAAGTGAATTTCAGTTAATAAAACGTTGTGAACTTATTTCTGTGAATATTGGTCAATTATCACAAGCAATGTGGTTTACTGACCTTCACAACTATGTTCAGATTTTGATTTTCAGATGATCAGTGACATATGCATGTACCTTATGCAGACACACATGTTCAAGTATCTAGTAAATGCATTACAGATTGGCTATCAAGTACAAATATACCCTACATTCAGGGTGTCTTTGTGGTTACTAACATCCCAGTGGCTATATACTTACTACGTCTTGATTTCACCAACCCAACTTCCGCTGTTCAGATAACATTGCACATTTTACAGTGTGATGTGGCCTTACCCTATCGTTAAAAACTGGTTTGAAAGACTTGTGATGTCAACTTTACACACGTATGTTTACTCATTTTTTTAATGGGACTGCAATGAAAGTTTTTCAAGAAGAATAATGCGTAGTTTTCAGTTTCATTTTCATTGTGATTGATCATGGGAGTTTCTCTACTTTCAGCAAAAAGAGAAGACAAAGGTTATGGAGCTGGAAAGAAAATCATCGGTATCCTTGCTATGATTGGTGTTATCAGTGGTGCTGTGTTCCTTGTTATAGGTAACACATTGTACTCAAAGATTTTTTGTTTTTGACAATATTTACAAAATAACTTTTGGTTTCCTTAGTGCTAACTTCTAGAAGCGATGCTAATGAAAGATTTGATACAACCCAAACTCAATTTACTGGAAAAATGCAATTGGAAGAAGATGGTGGAGAAATTGTGATGTGGTCGGATGATTTAAATGACTTGTCTTCACCAAAAGCTGTTCAGCTGTCGAAGTCATTATCTACAAAAGTAAGTTTGAAACTGAACAAAACTGTTGATCACACGAGAATGCTCCAGTCAGTAATGTCCTGACCACTAAGGTGTGGTTCCTACTTGTGCCAATACCATACTTATATTTATTTTCAATTTGAGTATTTGGTCGAGACATAAGGTCCACATCACCAGGTTTGGTAAAGAACACAGAAATGTTGAGTTGTAGCACATCACATGTTACGTGTAAATTGGTATGTGCCGTCAGTACTGAAGTGAAAAGAAAGCGCCCATAACTACTGCATTCGGTTATCGTGCAGAGGTGTTACATGATGGGGGAAAATAGAGATTTGTTAAAAGCATCAGACAATTGAGCTGAGTCGAAACAAAAGTTAGAAGATTTGCGTCATTGAACAAAGGCATGCAAATTGTTCCTTAAATGCGTAACTTATGTGTGAGAACACTTACAGTCTAGAGATGTAACCGAAAATTATATAAGTGTTATTACAGTAGAATTTGCCTGTAACAACTTCGGTTATAACGACAGGTTGCCTATAGCGACGCTTTTTCCTCAGTCGCGGCAGAATTCCTATCTTTTACGTGCATTCGAGCTCGGCTACAACCACTTCTCTGCTATATCGCCACTTCGCCGATACTAGCGACGCTTTTTTACTGACCTTGCAGAATATTTTTTCGTTTATAACGGCAGTTGCAAGTTGTTTTCACAGTTTTAAGAGTAAGCTCGGCTATGTGGAGCGATCATACAAATCCTTTATGACCGAATAAGAACTCAGTTAAGCGGCCAATGCGTGAGCCATGACAGGTGTGACGTGAGAATGGTATCAAGGTTTGCGTCATCAGCAGCAATGGAAGCAAATCGTTCATGACTTGTACTGTGCATTAGTATTAGGTATTGTTGCGACTGTAGTCAGTTTGGTCAATAGTTTTGTTGGAGCAATGCGTAAATTGTTGAACGAAGTAAACAGTATCCCATTACGGAAAATGTATGACATCGTCGTTTCGCTCAGTAGCAAAGTTGGTATGAAAGTGCAAAACTTGTGAAACATTTCGATATTCCAAGAACGACGTTGACTACACTTTCAAAAAATAAAGACGAAATGATTTCTCAGTTTTTATTGTCAGAGTATTCGCGAAAATACAATACAGCAAGCGGCAATCCTAATCAAAGAAAACATTTAAACCTTGCCAGGCTTTGGCATTGAATTAAATCGCCATTTTAGGACCGATTTATTGTAGTTCGGCTGTAACGAGAGTTCACCTGTAACGACGTTTCTTCTCCGGTCCCATGAAGTGACGTTACTGGGGAATTCTACTGTACTGCATAACAGGCAATACAGACGTGTTGGAACAAGTCTGCTGTCATGATGTGCTCAGTGCAAGATGTAAAGGTTAAGTCAAAAAGCTAACTTTTATTTGAGTAGAGGGAGCTTTCATCTGCCATTAAAAGATATTGTCAAGTTTCTGCCAACAACATCGATTTAGTCCACTGTAGGGTATGCGTCCCACATTGGGTTTCACTGAATTAGACTATGTAACCGGACCACAGTTGACAGGCATTCATTGACATACAATAACCACGGAACGGGTGTTTTTTACTGTAGCAGAGCATCGAGCAAAGGTGCGTCTGAGCTTATTTGCTACACGCTATGGCAAAGGTTCCCAACCTTTCTCTGACCATGTACCCCTTCAGCATTCCGACAGATGACCATGTACCCCTTCAGCAGTTCGACAGATGAACATGTGCCCTTAAAATTTCTTATGACCGAAAAGCTAAGTAAAATATCAAAATCCACTGAAGTATTAATAGAACTTTTATATGTTAGAATATTTGGAAATAAATGTATTTTTCTCTTAAATGTACCTCTTCAGCAGTATTTCCTCTAAGGTGCGCATTGAACACCAGACAATTTGCGCAGTGCTATCTCATTCTCGCGCACTTCCAACATTCTAAATTTAATGCGGTATACATATATACATCGCATAGAGAGCCCTTTCATCGATCGGAACGCTTCACTGTTTGTGTGTCTGCATTGTTGCGCAGTTGCATGTGCTTCGTGCGCAACAAAACAAACATTTGCTCAGTGTAAAATTTTCTTATAGGGAACACTGCCCTTCTGATAGGCAAATGTATCCCCAGGGGTACATGTACCCCAAGTTGGGAACCGCTGCACTATAGTGAGTTCACTTGCCTCTGATTGTCATTGCTATCCTTTAAAGTGAGGCATGAAGTAATACACCGAGATATTTGACTTGTTTGGTGAACTTAAGAGACAACAGGTGTGGCAGACTGTCTAAACTTTTACATAAAATGATAGTCTAAGAAAAATGCAGTAATGCTACGTGTTTCAGTACATAAATCAGATTTTCCTTTTTTTGTGCAAAGTTTGCTTTTCAAAATCTTTTTTTTATACCATAATAATAATAATCAAGTGTATTTTGTTATAAATCAGACAAATTTAACGAGTCACAATTTATCACTGTGAAGAAAATGAATTTAGTGTTGGTCAAAACTCTCGCTTTCTGGTAATGCGGAAAATCGAACCCGCGGTAACTAAAGGCATTCTCAAACATGTCATTTTAAACTTGAACCATCATTCGTGAAGAAAGCATTGCATGAAACACAGATGCGCAGAAATATACGGCAGAGCGTTTTTGCAGTTGTTCAGAATAAGTCGCTGGACACCGAATAAAGCGAGTGGCTTAGAACTGCAGTTTACATTGAAGTTCGATTTTACGTTTGAAGGTGTTCAGGACTTTTGCGTCTTTCGACTTTTCCTTTCATTCATTTTCTTTATTTCAGATGCGCGGCGCTCTGGAGGCGGAAGGTTTCAACATTGATGCAGTCGTTGTGGAGTCGTTCAACAAAGAACCCCCGAAGTCGATTATAAAACGTGTTGTTATTCCTGAAACTGGTATTTTACCGCGATCCTCTGTGAAGACACCTCGAGTTGGGCCTCCTGTTAAAACTAAAGTAGTGAAAGTAGGTCGATCCTTTGTATTCAAAATTGTTACTTTTCTGTTGACCTGTCTGAATTGTACAGAAAAAAAATCTCGACTGGATTTATAAATTGACAAAAAGCTTTTTCAATTTCTTCTACTGGGGAGTATTCCAGAAAACAAGCTTTAACATTTTAATTGCACATGAAGTAGAGGAAGATTTGATGTATATGTTCGAGGAGCTCAGACACTCCACGAATGAACTAATCAACTGGGCGTTCTTTGAGTAAACGAAATTTTTGCGTATTTTCTGTTGCTGCCACCAAAGAATGCCAGGTTTGTTATTGGCATTGGCCGTATTTTATTCTGAAGAATTCGACAGATTATATAATTATCCATATCCCAAAAAATGTTATTGGCTGAATCCCCAAAATAAGTTATTGGTTGAATTGTGGCAATACAGTAGTCGTACAGGGCATAACAGTTAAAAGTTGAGTTTTGGTAAGAACGTGAATTAGAAGGATAGTGCCTGTGATCTTTGTGAAAATGTGAGGAACTGAAGTTTCGTTAAAAAAGCAAATGTTGAGCAGCGGATGCACTTGCTGACATTCTCATTTTTGCAATCATCTGTTCTGTTTTCGTTGTTGATGTTGATGACTGCAAGTAAAGACCGTGTTTTGTCCGTTGTTCGCAGTACGACAACGTCAGTCTGGTCAATGTCGCTTTTAAAGTTGAGGCGAAACCATCAAAGAACGTAGCTACCTTTGGCAGCGCGTCCTCGAATGCATGGCCTTTGGTGAAGGATATGGTGCAGACAAGGCTCGCAAGCGCGGGATTGCAGAGCAATTTGAGTGCACTTGATCGTAAGTGATTACTTTGCACAGACCTGTGCCAGCACTAAGCAAGAGCCTGGAATGGTGTCAGGAATTGCTGTTGAGCGTGGTTGTTGCAAGTGTTCTGGTCATAAAAGCAGCGCACTGCAGGTTTCCGTCACCATGTAGTGAAGATACGGATGTTGTGGCAGCAAATCATGTTCCTTCAACATTGTAGTTTCGTAATCATCTTTGTCAGGTCGAAATCTGATGATGTTTAAAGAGCAAAGTGAACCGCACATCAACAAATGTTCAGTTGTCCAGGAGTGTGCCTTGTCCTGGGGATAATT
>JGI24159J19872_10005055_pt1 | contig 16970 bp, 8 predicted proteins | sample Ectturendosymbi4_FD_19872 | JGI IMG/M metagenome (IMG submission 19872) | reverse complement strand
AGTTTTGGGGTCAATTTGGCTCATGTTGCCTGGCCTAGGGCTTAACCGCTAGGCCAAAGTGTTTCACTGAAGTTTTCATTCGAAACTAGGCTCGAGTCTTTTGAGCCTTTGACCAACTTTCTGACGTTTCTGGTTCAAAAGTTATGATATAAAATAAACAAATTAATTAATTAGCCAATTAGTCAAATATTTTTACTGACTTACATCATAATTTTTTAACCCGAAACCCCAGCAGGTCATCCAAAGTATCAAAAGACTCAGATTGTAGCTTACCACCTAACGGTTGGCGCTCAGGGCCAGACAAAGTAGATCAAGGTGGCCTAAAAGTCCTCCTCCACTTATGACGTCACTCACAAAAAACCCGCAACCACCAAGCAAAACATTTTTTTCGAGTGCAGACTGGAAGACTTGCCGCGTCTTTTGACGCTTCGACCAGGTCCGTAACCTGTACAAGAGCGGAGATATTCCCGCACAAAGCCACGTGCATTTAGGCGTTTTTTTCTGAAAATCCCCGAAAGCAGCCGGACGCCAAAGTGTTAATAGTACTCTTGAAACTAATAGAAGTTGCAAAAGTCTCCATTAAATTAATAAATATAAGAAGGTACTGGTACAGTCAAATATTAGACAAGGAAAAAACAATGAAAAAGTATTAGGATGATACCAATGTCAAGAACTGCAAATAATTTAAAAGTGCTTTGTGAGATAAAAGTGTAATGCTTGCTAGTACAGACATTGTAAAAAACTGCTCACCTAATGTTTAGTGGGATTAGCTGGGCAGAAATCGTTTTTGTTAGCATGCGTGTAAACCTGATCAGACTATCTGATGTACTGTTTAACACATTCACTACTGGTTATGAGGTGACTGGGATTCATCACTTTGCTTCTGACATATGAGGAACATCGTGTTTAGACTAAAAAGCTAACTGTTGCATTCTGGCACTAGCTTTTACCTCTTTGAACAACGAGAATGCTTGGACTTTGGCCTCTGTACAGAAGAAAGTTTTTGTCACTTAATTATGGCGTGGTTATCATTGGAAGGATTTCACATTTTGTATGTGGTCAAGCAAGAAGGCGACTTTGAGGAGCTGTTAAGTAGTTATTAGTTGTAAAAACATTTTCTGTGTTCTTGGAAGGTTGTAGACCAGCAGTTAGTTGGATCATGATGTCTTTTATGAGCGATTGCTAGCATCATGTGGAAAATAATTGATTTTACACCATTTTTTGCTCCTTCAGGTTTTTGTAATTTCCAACCTTGCTGAGTTACCTGACATGCCTTTCATGAAAGCAGGCTAGTAGTGCATGTAACAGGCAACTTTAATCAGTGTTAATGGCCACATGTATATGGTTTATGGTAAATTAGTGTGAAGGTCATGACAGTAGGTTATTGACTGTTTGAACCAATTGATGCAATAACAGCTCCCATCTTAGAAAAGTATCATCACCCAATTGTTGTAACATCTTATCCAACAGTAAACTCATTTCAGCCTTCTTACGTAGCTGACAACATTTTGTTCACCTACACTTTTTTTAAATGTGCATTATCTGCAGCTTGCATGGTATAACTAACTACAAGCAGCATTAAGTATTTATATCTAAGAATGTTTTAAGCGAACAGTGTGTTTGAATTCTTTGTTTTTGACCCATTTTTTTTGTGGAGCATTGGAGTGAAAGTTGATTTCTTTAGGGGTCGTGTTCATGGTTATTCACACAATATTTGGAGTGTGACATGTGTACGGATAATAGGGTATGGAGTAATTAAACTTGGTGGTAAGTGTGGAATGCTTCACTGAAAACTCATGTATTCTCAGCAAAAACCTATGAGATTTTGACTTGGTTCAATATCAGTGAATGATGTGAGAATAGTTTGTTTGAAATCAGAAAATTCAATTATTCCTTTATTTTTTTATGATATGATCGACACAGGTATATTTCATAAAAAAGGGTGTGTGTAAAGCTTTACCATTTTCATCATGTCTTCCGTGCATCCAAAAGTCCTTGATTTAAAAAGTGACAAGGGCTCAGTACTCAGTGGTAAGTCAGCTACCAAATACATTCACTAGCCATAATTTGATATAAGTTGTACTTGGGATCACAAGTTTTGCAGGGCTTGGCTTTTCTATTTCAAAACTTGTTGAAAGTAAATGGTGATCATTGTTGTTCTTTTTGTTCTATATAGGGCTGTAGCACATCTGGGTTTAGCTGTACAAGTGCTTGCATCATTATTTTTTTCTCGACTTCCTGTACACGTCTATTGTGTAATTTCTTTTGCAGATTTTTTTCACCCCTTATCTATAATTCATATAATATTATATTCTGAGTCAGAATCATGGTCCATATCACAAGGGTTTAATCGAATAGCAAAAGAACACAAAAATGTTTAGTCATAGCACATTACACCTATGTTAGTTGATAAATACAGTCAACATCAAGAGGAGCAACACACTGAAACAGTGCATTAGCTATAACTACATTCAGTCATCATCAAACAGGAATCTGGCAGTAGGAGAGAAATAAAAATATTCTAACATCAGGTTCTGAAGTAAGCAGCTAAAAAAATTGGATAGTGGTGCACAGCAGCGCACAAAAGCATGAAAATAATTTTGATCAAGATTTCAAATGTTTTTGAAAGATACTGAGCTTGAGGCAAACAACTGTTGGTTTTCACTAAATTTAAAACAAGATTTGATGGTTTGTATGTTAATAGTTTTATATAATCACACCTTATACGTACTTGACTTGCACATATTGTCGACATGCTTGGGGTGATAGGTAAATCTCAAGAAAATACAGAAATCATCAGGTACCATGAAGAACATAGAAGGTTTTGGTTTCTATGTAATTGCAAAGGCAATTCTGAAGAAAAACAAACAAAAAAGCTACGCACCAGCAACTACTTCTGCAATTGGTCACCGTCATGCAGGAGCATTAAATAGTGAAGGAAAAACAAAGGTTTGTGAAAGGCATCAGATCTCTGAAGTGATTGAATAAAAAAACTTAGATCGGCATGAACATCGTTGAATACAGCCATACAGATAGTTTCTGAACAAGGCATCAAAGGTCCTGTCATAATGGTTAACCTGGTGCAGGCAAACACATACATTTCTGAGTATGTAATGCATGATTCGGTAGGCATCGTTGTAAGCAACTTGAAAGCGTTTCATACTAGTGTGTGTGTATTTCCTGCACAATCGGCAAGCACATATTGACATGCAATAGGTATGGAATAGTGTTTTTTACTCCAGCTAAGCACTGAGCAAAGGTGCCTCTGAGCTTGTTTGCTGCACACTACAGCAATAAGGAGTCATGCCAATCATACCTGCCAATCAGTGAAAGCAACAAGATGAGGTTCATGCCAAATAAATTAACCTGTGTGTATGTAATAAAAACATGCATGTGATAGTATTAATTTCTCTTTTGGTGGTATGTTCTGCAACATAGAAAAACCCACACATTTCACACAGTGTTGTCATTGTTTTCTAAGTCATCTTGCAAAGCATTACACAATGCAGCATAGCAAGAGCGAATAAAGTTCTGGTAGTAACTTTATCATAAGCCAAATTTTTGATTTAGTGACATCAAACAAACATGACCAACGAAGTTCACCAGAGTAAATGTTTCATCAGCTCTTTTTCATGTTAACAACTTGTGACAGTAGTTGAAGCTTCGAGCGACACACATTAAAACACCCATCACCAACTTGATTGAACTACTTGACTGTTATCAAACTTGTTGCCAGAAATTTCAAAGAATGTAATGCAGCTGATTTTGAGAACAAAATCACTGGTTTGTTGAACTTCACAATGAAGTCTTGATGACCAGAATTGTTTCCTGTCAACATACAAAAGATGATAGATTTATATTTGAATAAGAGTTTAGGAGTGAGGATGTATAGTGTTATATGGAATCGATTTCTTTTAAATAAGTTTTGTTCGATTATAGTGAAGAGTAATGTATGTTGACTTTGGATGAATTCAGTTGTTTTTGCAAGCATAATACTAAATTATACAATCTTTAGATTCGTGGGTGGATGTGGATCAACCTGATATTGAGTCTAATGGGGAAAAAAGACTTGTGTCTGAACATAATGGTGATTTGGAGCGATTACTTCATGAAGCTCAACGTGAGGGATCTACTCCATCCAACTCCCAATGCCCCTCAAATACAAGTTCCCATGTCAATAGGTACATTGGAAAGCCACAGGCGTGTTGAACTGTTAGTACATTAGTGAATTGGTAACGATGTGTTGAAGATGGAAAAGGTGCACGAAAATACATCTTCTGCGTAGCGATTGAAAATTGATAAAAATAAATAACTACTGTGTTCAATATCCATCAATTTTCGAAGATCTGTCAGAAATACATTAAAGCACGATTCTGAAGCAATTATTTTTGCCGTGGGTATTCCTGTTGAAAATAGCATACTGTTAAACATTTTGCACGAGCCAGTGAATGGTGTTGTACTTGTTTTGCACCAGGGGTGGGAATCTGCGGCCCGCGTGAACAATTAATATGGCCCGCCTCAGAATTTTTTTTACCCAAGTTAGAACACACCATCGCGTCAAAATGAAACTCGACGAGAAGCAGGCACGTACAGTAATTCAAGAGAAGTCTCTCTCACCCACTGACATAGTTCTCTCTTTGTTTTCCTTTGGAAGATAAAGGCAGAATTATAAGATGAAATTAATATTTTTGCGGCCCGCCAACGATATTCCACACTTCATGCGGCCGGTGATAGCAAATAGGTTCCCCATCCCTGTTTTAGACAAAATACACGTAGATTGGTTGATGGTATACTTTCACAAGGTGTGAATAATCCAGTATTTTTTGTGTTTCAGTCCGCCTTGCCCTGGAAGCACTTGTAACAGCGCAGCAGTGTCTCCCCGCGTCAGTGGAAACAACTCCCCGACCGGTCGTTCTACANTTACTCCGGTAATTTCAGATCTGATGTTTGGTTTTTATCATTTCGCTTATTGTTATGCAGCTGTAGCACAAGATATTGTGTTATAAACCGCAGTGAAATTGGACAGCATAGCAAATGTTGCGCAATGAAGGTGGTTTCGACTTCATTAAACGACAACTTATCGTGGAATTTCCATTTTATCAGCGTCGCTGTCAGTCAGACTTATGCAGGACCACGCCTATATTGAAGCGGATGTTTGGCTTTTCCGAGAAATGCTTTCTACTGCGGCTCCAGTACACTGTGTTTGTTCATCTCTTTAAGTAACAGATGGCGTGATTGATGCTCGATGCTCTCGGCCATAGATCCAAGCGTCATTTGATCAAATAGACAAAAAGGACCCTGTGTCTGCAAACAGCTGTATATCTTTTATCATCCACGTTGTCGTTCTACTTACCATAAAAGCAAAAATTCTACTTTCGTGCCAAGAACATTTTTATGCAGTTCTAATTCTAAGGAGAAGGTATACTTGATTGAGCGGCTGTGCCGTATGGTTGAGAATGACGTATTTCACGATTACGGAAGTGCGAGGAAGATGGCGACCGAAACAGCGTTTCAGGACTTTGCGTCTAAACCGTTTAGTTTTGAATAATCGTTTAAACTTCTCAGCAGCGTACGCTCCACTGTGTCAGGAACTAGTTGCTGACTTCTCGTAGTGTCCCTGATGCAACGTTTTCAATTCGCAGATGTATTCTTCAGTTTTTGTTTTTGGTGGTAAATGTGTATATTGCGTACGCAATGGATTTACAAAAGGAGTCAAATTTTTTTCTATTAAAAAGCTTTCTCGTTTATTTTTAACACCTAAGGCATCTGCGGTAGTTTCAAAATATTTAGACAAAGCCCCCGCTATACAATATCCGTTGGATGTAAGCGGCCAGCTTACCTCAACTTGTCTTGCGAAACCACACCGGTCGTTCGTTTGTGATAAGTAGACAAGCCAGGGGTAAAATTTGCGGGAAGAAACTCTCCCATCAGTTCGCGTGCAACATCCGTCGCGAACAGTTGCCAACAAACGGTCACCGGCTTTTAACAGTTTGGAAATATCGGAGATTGCCATTTGCTACGCTGCTGCTTTCTGCAACCATTTGCGAACCNTTTTTAATTGCNCGTACGTGTTTATATGCTGGCAATCTTGTTGTTCCTNCTGTGCTGTTAATAAAGCGTTACATCCATTGCGTCTTGGCCAGGTTTTAAATATGATGCGGTTTATATTCAAGGGCGGATCACACTCAAAGACGGCTGACAATCGAATAAATACGTTTTTTCAGCAAGGCGTGCTGCCTGTGCCATGCAGACTCCAAACACACCGCGCATTGTTTTTGAGACAGCGTATCGCGTAATAAAATTACATCAAGTAGTGGTTAGCATACCTCTGAAATTCATTTCTTAGCTGGTTGTCTTGTCTGAAAGTAGGGCTGTGGAGCCGGTACTCAATTTCAGGCTCCGGCAAATAACATCTTGAGATTTTTGGCTCCGGCAAATAACATCTTGAGATTTTTGGCTCCGGCTCCTGAACAATTTGGTCCAAAACACAGAAAAAGCATTGTATTATTTGTATAGCTCGCTTGAACCGGAACCCAAATTACAGGCTCTGGCTCCGGTTCCACCATCTAAAACGTTTTTGGCTCCGGATCCAGCCATCCAAAATTGCATGGGCTCCGGCTCTACAGTCCCGGCTGAAATGCATGCTTGTCTGGGTGAGCAGCAAGCGATAGCAAGCCATGAGGTTTCTAAAGTATTGAAATACCGATATAGACATTACTTCTCACAAAAACTTTATCAACTTATATATAAATGTTACAAACAACAGGGTTGTCAACGAAATCATAAAGAACGAATTATACACAGTTTGTGTGTGGCAGGCACGTGCAAACTGTATGTTAAATTACTTTGAGTGTGCAAATGAATCGTTTCGAGCAAAAAGCGACTTACTTTCGATCAACTTTTGTATGAAAGGTATTCAGACGATTTCTGTAATGTTTTGATTGGCTACATAGGATACTCACCTGTGTAGNATTGAACTAAGAAAACTCTGCCCGAGTGACAGTAACCATGATTCCCGTTTTTGTTCAGNGGCCGTTACAGTAACGTTGCCGGGATTGTCCTGTTCAGATGAGCTTAGCTGTTTTGTGAAAAATTATTTTTAAGGGACAAAGGTTGAGGGAAACTTCAAGGAAGTTTTGGTAGGAACTGTGGCGATTATCACAACTCGCTTTGTTAATTNTAGAAAGCTCACAAATCAAGATACTATTTTGAAGAATGGTTCTGGGGCATGGCTGTGNTTATAGAGGTAGACTTCAAAACCGCACGATGTCTCACGTTAAAATTCAAAAAATGTCGTTAACGGTTGCTTAAAAACTCTTCGCCTCTNCATAGGCATAGCCAGGGGGCCATGCCCCCCTCAAATTTTTAGCATATCTAGTCATTTTGTGCTTTGAGAGACAGTATCCCAAGCAAAACACTGTTGCTTGCCTGAAATAAAAAATGTTGGCCCCCCTAAAATTTGGGCTGGCTACGCCACTGCATCTCTCCACTTTTTTTTCTAAAAGACTAACTTGCGTTACAAAGAAGACAACGCTTGGTAGAAAAATGTATCTTTCATATTTGCCTCGCAAAATCTCCGGGTATTTGTAACTTCACAAAGCGTGTTCAGGCCAGGGGCTGTATTCTGTGTACAAAAATGGTCCACGTTCTTACGTCGACAGGTATGAATATGCTGTTTCTGTGGCACGTTTGTGGCAAATCAAAAAAGCAGCGTACGCAATTTTTTAACCACTTTGTGTTTCTGTGGGAGTTCATACAGTTTTCTCACGTAGGTTCAAAAGGTGAAGTATTAGAAAAAATAGATAGATCCATCCTGTGATTTTGCAAGAATATTTACAGAAATATGTCACATTTAAAACTCATTTTGTTGATATGCGAGGCTGCTATTTGTATCCGACCCTTTACTAAAACTAAATAAGCACACTGCGCGTATTATAACTGTAAGTAGAAGTACAACTCATTCCTTGATGTTTTATAAATTGAACTTGCTGACATTGCACGACGTTTTCAAATTGGAAATTAAATAAGCTAATGAACAGCATATAAAACAATGAGAACTTTTTAGACTACATTTCCAAACTTGTTGTGTCGATAAAACCAGCTTGCAATTGCAACAGTAGATGTGCCAACAAAAGTCGCTTCTTACTACCGCTAGTCCATAGAAAGATTGGAAACAAATCTATAACATAACAGGAACGAGCAATATGGCAAAACGTACCTAACGCAGTCGGAAAAGACAGTGCCAGAATTCGGATACATTGAAGGGAAGAGAAAAAGCATGATCAGAAGCAGCTTTTTCGAAAAGGGCGTTGTCTTAGGTGGCTGTTTTGGGAAAAAATTGCACCGAATCGACCCCTCGGATCAGCCAATGATATAAAACAACCGTGGCTGGTATTCCAAGTTGTTAAATGCAGTACAATTCCAATTTTNCAAACCATCTCAAAATTTTCAAAACAAGCGATTGCTGCAAAAAAGTATAACGACCACAGCTTTTCCCTGCTCCGCCAATTTTGTGCGTCGCTTGTTTGCGAGCTTTTATGTGACAAGGATTACACGAGCTACTAGTTTTGCAGGACGGCATATCGAGCCTGTACGGCGATTTAGTATGTGTGAATGTGTGCCGCCTCAACTACAAACTGTTTCTCAGTTGAAAGATGTCCTCCCTGAACTGCCCTCCCAGGATACGAATGTGCAATGGATCCTGGACTGGTCAAGCAAACCTTTGAACCAGCCGCCTGAGTGAGTGGTTTTCACCCAAGTAGCTAGAGGTCACGTTGCGGTACCTCGTCAGACACGCAACCAGGGTGGGCAGATGATAAAATGGATGCCGATTTTGCGCATTTCACCTAAGGTAACCTCGCGCTATGAAAACGCTGGAAACACTGCTCGTTTCTGCGACAAGGTAGGGTCGGAGGGAAGTTTGTGCTGCACTCGACTGATTCCGTTATAAACCTAAAGTTTTAAACCTAAGCCAAACCGCTGAACCTAAAGCCCAAACATAAAGCAAAACGGAAAATATGAAGAGAACAGTGTGGATACTTGTGCAACAACTACNACCAAAACGAAACTCCCAAAGCTGAGGGCCGAACCGAAAAGCATTGACATACGAGCCCTTTAAACATACCTGTTAGTCTACAGGTCGCTTCCGTCTGACTGATAAACTCAGCGTTTTATCCGAGCTGCGTCATGCCAGGCANATCCGTAGTNACTACCTTGAGGCAGGAACGAGCAGTGTTTCCAGGGTTTTCATCGCGCGAGGTTACCTGAGGTCAAATGCGCAAAATCGACATCCATTTTATCATCTACCAAGCAGGGAAGGGCAACCGAGCAATTTCCCTCCCCGAAGCTTTGAAAAAGATGTTCAGTTGCTGGCTACAACAACAACTAGCAATCATTTTTCCCTCTCCGCCGACAACACATTACATTAACTTATCCCCCTCATATCAGCTGGTTGCGGCCCTGTTAGCTCGTTGTTTGATGTTGAAAGAACTGACTGTATGAGTCATTTGCTCGTGCCGCTGTTTTGTAGAAATATCACGAGATTAACGTTTTGGTTTTGGTGCGTTCAGCTAAACCGCCATTTGTCCGTGAACGCTATTTAGTAATACGTACGGTCGCCGCTACGATGAAAGATGTCAATGAGTTATTTGGCTGATGCACAGCAAAATGTTATTAATGCGTAGTTTTTTGACGTTACTGCAAATGTTTTGCGACTCCTTTATATATATTTTTACCTGTGGGTGACGTTTTATTTTTGTTTTTGAACGCAGAGAATCCCAGTTTCGCCATCCAAGGCCAAAGAAAACGCGCTTGAGTTTGAGAAATACCGACGCAATGAAACACAAGTTTTTTTCACGCGAGTTTCTTGAGATTTTTATTCCCTCGCTTATTGTGAGCAACTTACTTGCGTTTGGTATCGGGTGAGTCAAAACCAATATTTAGTTCTTTAAGGGCAATCTTGACTCTCCAACGTCAGTAGAGAGTTGTGGAATGTGTGTTTTGAAGCTTAGTGGCTTGTATCTTCAGTTTTTGTAGTTGCTACAGCGTTCGTATTTATCTAATAAGTTATATCTATCGTTGACTTCCTTCAGCAAAGGAAGAAAGCAAGATTAGAAATATATTTTAAGCTTTCAAGAAACTAAAACACTTGCTTAATGTCTTCGCAGGCATTTTTGTGTCCAGTGGGCACTTTGTAGAGTCACCGTAACTCTTAGTGCAGTTCCATTTAACGCACAAGGTGTTTTTTAGCACAGAAAGTCCATTACTTTTGAATTCGCGGGCCCTTTTCAGGCCCATCATCGTGGGAAGTCGCTTTTGGCACTTGGGCCACAATTTTGCTCATCACTGGTTGGAACTGGAAACGGATTACAAGAAGATGAAAAATTTATGTTACGCCATTTATTTGATAATGCCTAGCAGAAGCATGATGATCCGTGCTTTCGTAGAGGATTCCTGAAATATGTTCTTTTGTAGCATTTGGCGCAAATTGAAATTTTCAGTGGTAAACTCATTTCCACGTTTGTTAGTCAGTGTCGGTAAGTTACAGGTTACCCCGTTTTCGCGTAGCCTTTTCCACTGTCTTTGAACGATCGACCAATGAACTCTTAGTGCAATCTAGTTTCGTAGAATTCAACATTGCATTAATTACTTTCTCAGCCAGCTAAAAGCTCGGGATAAAGGCGCTAGCTCACCGCCAAGCCCACTGCGTTTAATGGCTATGGTTGATCCGATTTCCACTTGAGAGTTTACTACTAACAGAAATTTGGTAGCTCAGGCTGCGATAGTTTGTTTTCAACGTGTAGCAATCTTTGCTTGTGTGATTGTTATGTGTTAAAATGTTGCTGTCACTGCTGTCAGCAGCGCATGTAATGAACGGCCCAGCTAAATTTTCCCGCCATCTTAGCACTTTCGGAACGTAAGTCCTGTAGTCTGAGTGGTGTTGGAGAAATAAACAACAGCTAGCCATATAACAACAACGCCGTTTTGTGGCTTTGCACCGTGCGACCAGACGGGAAGTCGTTAGTAGGAGCGAGAATTATCTCGAGAGACTGTAGCCGCCCGACTCAAGTATGTATCAACGGCTTGATTCGTGCTTAGCAACCAGGCGCGTTGTCATGTCGATTTGCGCTCTGCCACAAGGCATGCCGAGCTTGGCCTTCCCATTCATGGTTGTTGAACACAAGCGATACGGATTTACTTGACGCTAAGCGGCACTGAAAGCTCATTGGACGAGTGCTGGGAGACAGTCATGTCATACCCGACGAAATAAAGCATTTAGTAAGCCTTCCTTTAGCGTTGTACCGAAACAGTGATCAACAAACTTTCGTTATGATGGCTCAAACCAGAACCGTCGCCAGAAAGTTTTCAATAGGGGGATTTACGTCTGTGCAGGGGGCTTGACGTTCTGAAAATTGACAAAAATTCCACTGATTCATAATGTTTCATATTTCAACTTGGGGGGTTGGAGCTTTGTTTGGGGGGCAAAGCCCCCTCGTGGCGACGGGACTGGCTTAAACCACCCTCTCAGTCGTAATGAAAGGCCCGTGCTTATTTTTGAATGCCTGAGTTCAAACTTATTCCGTATTCAGTTACCTGCTACATACTGTAATAATGCTATGTTAATGTCATAAATCGTACAGTGACAAAATAATGCTTTATTTACGTCAAACAATCAATGTTCCGGTTGTTACAGTAGCCTATGTTTGAGCCCGCGCAACCGGCGCTGAACTGTAGCTCTTACATGCCATGCGGTCCACAACAAAGTGTTGCGCGGCCCAATAAACGGTGGTGAACGGCCTACAATTGGGCCGAATCCCAGTTGGTCGGCCACGATACTAAAACTAAACCGGTATAAAGGCGCCTGTTGCCAAGTCGTGTCTAATGCTGCGGAGATCCGGGGCGTATTCGTTAGAAACTGACTCCTGTGGAAATACACAACTGGCATTCGTACCAGGACTGATGGTCCGCTGATGGAGTGCGCTACCTCTGCTACAGCTCGGCGGAAAATCAATACTATGACGTAAAGCTTCCTGTGCGACGATGCGGCATCTCTTTCCGAGAGCACATCTTATCAGCAGTGTTTACTCGTTACAGTAAACAACCGAGGAAAGCGCATGTAGTGCGGTCGACAAACAAGCAGTGAAATGAGTTCTTTTGAAGTCGAAGGGGCGTTTCCTAAAGTACACAACCAACGCTGCGCTATCACATGGAATGAACGACCAGCGGGAATAGTTGAATCGTTAAAGTCACTAAAATCTTTTTCTGTCTCGTTCGTACTCTCTGTAATTGTGGAATAGCCAAATAAAACGGCTGCGTGAAGGTTTTTTAAGTTAGGCCAGAATTAATCGTTGGCATATTTGCAAAAGCAGGGAATCTCTCATCAAAGCTGAACCAAGTTGTCCAAGAAACGTCGTTGCAGGGAAAAAGATGTAACTACGAAAGATTGTACGCATTTCCCACACAAAACCCGACAATTGTAAAATCAGTGGCTCTCAACCTTTGTTTGGCCCATGGCCCATGTTTTCAAAAAAATATCCGATGGACCACTTTGCTGTGCTGACACCTCATCAACAACTAGTCGAAACTGTATTGCACATTGGTCAGTGTAATCAAGAGCATGTTCAATCAAGGATTTATGGAACTGTCTGTGGACCACTAGAAATGCCAGGTGGAACAACACGTTGAGAATCAATGCAAATGTAACGGCATTGTCTGCATTTTCGTTGTCTTGTTACCAAAGTTCGAGGTGTTTACGAAGACTTAATAGATTCAATATTTCTGATACAAATCGTTGTACTTTGCAGCTTGTGCATCGGCAAAAGGCTGGCATCCGTTGCTACCAGCGATCCATAGCTTCGTCGTGAAGACAGCTCCCCCATTTTCAGTTTCCGATCAAACGAAAATGACGATGTGCTCGTTCGTGTCATTTTTGATGCTCTTCGATGCGAGCTTTTAATCCTTTCCTCCTCCGCCCACAGTCACGTCATTCACTTTCGGTGAACCATCTGCCGCTTGCGGAATATTCTGGAATAACGCATCTCGTACAATTTTCGCCACACGGATTTTTCGAGTATGGCTGTTTTTTTCGTGGTTTTCGGGCTTACTTTCCCTTCGATAGCAATGAGCACTATACAACTGTTTGCTTGCTTCTTGTTTTTTTTTTGTTTTTTACCTCCCGCTTGCCTTTCAGCGTTATGCGCCACGATCGCTTGCTAAGAAAAAAAAACATCTAAGCGACAATCTAAATGCTGCTGACGTACTCCATAGCGCTTCTCCGTTCCTGCCCGACCGGGCACGTCAAAGACTCGCCGCCTTTTGTTTCGTACGTAGCGTTTTGAACTCGACAACTTCACCCGAGTATTTGACTGTTTCTTCTGTTGCGAGTCAGCACGTTTTCGTAAGTGGAAGCAGATGTGGTGGAGATATTTGTCACCTACTGCGTTTGTTACGCCGTTTCGCTTGTGACGAAATCAGAAGTGCCGTTTCTTGTATCCGTATTGTAGCCGTATAAAACTCATCTGTCAGATCTATGTCGTCGGTAAAGCATGTACACCGTTGTAAAATATCGTAGTTGGTTTTTGTCGTAGACATGTAATTTATGTGTTGACTTTGTTCTCCTGTGTATCTGCTGCAAAGCTGAATGTTGTCATGTGACCTTTTGACCTGACGTGTGATGACGTCCAGCTGCATCCCGATAGTACTTGCAATTTTCATTGTGATTTGCTGCAGTGATAAAGTTGACGTTTCGTAAAGCCAGCAATATTTGCTTGGCACAGTTCGCATCCTGAGTTGGCGCTGCGATCAACTAATTCAAATTCTGTCGATCACTCTGCATTCTGCCTCCAACTCTTTGGGGTTGTTTCCGTCTTTCGCGTGCCTTTGGCTGGCGCGTTGCCAAGGCAACCCGCCGAGCAGTGAAATTTACAGACCACATCGCAAATATTACCAGTGGCGTAGCCAGCCCAAAATATTTGGGGGGCCAAATTTCTTTGACTTTAAACGAACAACAGTATTTTTTTGGCACACCACATCACAAAAAACAAAACGACAATATATGATACTATAGCGTTGTACTGAGTTCCATCAGAATCTGCCTGACCAGCAGAAAGGCTCGATCGTACCTGCTGTGGCGATAATTGTTCCATATCAAAATATTACACGTGAAGGCTCACATAAGTCTTCCGCAAAAATCTGGCCACAGTTTATTAAAACAGGAATATTAATTTTGCGCAAATGAGCGTCGTCAGTTCCACAAAATAAATGGTATAAAACGTAAAATCTTATTAAAATAGATTCTAGAACAAAGCGACAAGATATGCCAGAAATTTGGGGCGGATGGCCCCCCTGGCTACGCTTATGAATATTACCGCTTTGGCGAATGCATTTCCGACGACATGGCTTGCTTTTGCTTGATGGCATCTTTCATTGTTCCACTACCTTCGTTCACATTTTCGGAGTGATATTTTAAACGATGAGACCCGTTTTCTCCAAAGGCAAGCTGACTTTGTCGCTGTTACGGGTGCAGTGATTGCGCAGTTGCGGAAAGACGACTCAATGATGTTTAGAATCCACCTCTCTGCTCGAGGGCCACACAACCTGTTACAGATCGTGGATGTTTTAAGGCAGTGGTTCCCAAACTTGTTCGAGCCGTTACCCAAATCAAGGTAGCGATTATGTCTTATTACCCTCAATACAAATTTTTCGCATTTCAGGTTGAAACTTTCTTTCGCAGTGATCGCTCATTGTTCAGAACAACAACGTGGTTTTGCGTTATCCCTCGAATAATCGCTTATTACCCACAGTTTGGGAACCGCTGTTTTAACGTATCGACGCATCACGCGGGGATGTTTTGAATGACTGGATTAGTTCCAGCTCTTGTCAAACCCCGGTTCGCCACCGAAGGTGCAATTAAAATACGATATCTTGAATTGTATTTCGATGTGTTTGTGAGGATAGCGAAACTGTAAATCTGTTTTTAGCCGATACAATTAAATACCATGAGTAGATTTCGCAGAAATGCTGCGTTATTCTCGTAGACTAAATATTACGGTACTTTCCCTGGTGACCATTAGTTCTTTATGACCCCGGTGACCGCTATTGCTGAAGATATAGGCACGTCATTGGTCAAAGTGGTGGTCGTCGTTTGCATTTTTGAGGGTTAAAAAAAGACTCTTTGGAATTCCTTCAGGGGACCTCCAAATTTTTCAATGAGGTCCCTGGCGACTCTGTTAAGAACCACTGCTGCAAACCGACGGTTGAAGCTTTTCATAAATGATGAGAGTCTTGTTTACAAACATGAAAATGTGTCAAGTCTGTAAAGAAGTTCACGATGACTCGGTCAAGCTCTTTGTAACGAGCCACGTCTATTCTGAATATCTGTGAACATTTTTTAAACGAATCAGACCTATTTGGAGACTGGCGGTGATTAAGGTGCACGTCATGCGATCATTCACACCGGCTTAACAACTCTAATCCATGAGTCTCCAAACTTTTTTATCCGTGGGCCACATTTACTATTACACAAACGTCCGAGGGCCGAACATCATACGTAATGTGATTGTTTCGGGATATGTTACATTCGACCAAATAAGCAAGTTTTTCGTAAATATTATTTTTTCATTATTGGCAAAATGACTTCGCGGGCCGTGGTTTGGAGACCCTGGTCTAATCTGAAAGTCCGCAGTTTCTGTTAAATCTACTGATTGGACGCGAATTTAAATTCGGCTGCTCGACGCAGAACACAGGTGAAAATAACGAGAGTGTAACAGGGTGCGTCATGTCACTTTATATTTTAGTGATTACTCCGCACGAAAACAGCATGTTGATTTTATGTTATAGACCCTGCCCATCCACCGAGTTCAAGCTTGCAAATACCTGTTGGAACGAAAAGTAGGCCGTGTACAAGATAATCCTTACATTTCGGTCTTCAAAATTTATGGCAAAGAAGATGCCTCGCTCGTAAGACGCAGTTTATCTGCCGGTAAAACAGATTTGTTTGCAGCAAATCTTCGCAACACTGCTATAAAGTTTCATAATTCCGACTCGGAATTTCCGAGCCACAGCTTGTTGGTCTGAACTTGAAGATTTGTGATCGCGAATTGTCTGGTCTTCGCTTGAAAGAAATTCGGAAGAACTTGGATGACATCTGATGGGATAGCGCATTAAAAAAAATTGCGTGGTAAACGCACAACTTAATCGCGAGACCCCCTTGGAAATCAGATCATTGCGATTGAAAGGCTGATGCTTGCAAATCTAAAGTGCACTTCGCCAAGTTCCTGCCTAAGGGAGCGTTTACGTATTACGTAAGCAATTTTTTCACCTTTTTTTAACCCCCATACCCATCTGTAAAAGAAAGCAATCCTTCCGTAAATAAGTACGCATTCGTTGACCCCTCAAAAAAACAGCACAAGTGGTTTCAGTACAGAATCGAGGTTTTATTTTAAGCAGCACTGTATATGCCATCTGTGATAAACCACTGTGCTGTTGCTCGGTTACAAAACCAGCCCGGCCAAAATATTACGAAAAATTGAGTATAATAATCTCAGCAACACCCCGTTTGTATTACGTAAGATTTGAACGCTCCCTAAGTTTGGATTTCCCGACCTGTCTATAATATTTTAAGTGTTTTCCGTGCATATTATGCACAATATTGAATTACAAAAAAGGTGGAGAAAAAACAATGTGCGACCGTAATTATTACAAATGGTATTCATCCGCAGATGTCTATACAACACAGAGGTGATCACGGTGCCGGAGTGGACTCCGGAAGGAGTCTACGATTTTTGACGGCGCAGGACCCGGAGTCGGATTTTTTAATGTAAACCGGAGCTGGAGCAGGAGTGAGAATTTCAGTTTTTACAGGAGTCGGATAATTGATTTTATTAAATTTAAATTTTCTCTGAACGGCTAATTGTTAGATTAATATATTCGCTCTATTCTCTTGGATAAATTAGTCGGTCATTAGTTCAGGC
>JGI24159J19872_10005052_pt1 | contig 16973 bp, 9 predicted proteins | sample Ectturendosymbi4_FD_19872 | JGI IMG/M metagenome (IMG submission 19872) | reverse complement strand
TTGATCTGTTTTCTGATATTCTGTGGTTTTCGCTGATAGAGCAATATTTTTCTTGAACTGAAGCAACTAGGCAGCGAGGTTGAAAAAGCCAATAGGTATGCTGCTTTATCTGAAAATGAATCATTATATAATTTCCAAAGTCCTTGCAATTCGGAAATAGCATTTTGCAGTACGATGACATGTGGTGCCATGAAGTAGCCAAATGGCAAATGATTTATCTGAGTAACTTTTTGCATGTTTCAGATATCAAATAAAATTGTGTTAATCATGGAAACAAGTGCAACAAAATTAAAATAAGTATATACACATTTTTATTGCTGAAAGTGCTTGAGATATATCATTTTGCAGCTGCATTTATCGTTTGGTTTCATGCCATTTTCCTCCGTAATTCAGACCGTTCGACATTCTCCATTTATCGATGACATGTCTCCAACAACGGAAACTTGATCCAGTGACATGGAAATGACGAACCCGCGAGGACATTCGCACTTTTTAGCGAGATTGTAAATTTCCAACGACGAAAGCAAACGCGGCCAAATCATGAAACTCTGAATGCTGCCGCTGCAAAACATGTAGTTCATTGAAAAGATGAAAGTATTTTACTGATCAAGATTGGTAATAATCTGCAAGAGTTCAAAGCAAAAGATTGATAAAAAGCGAAAGTAGTGACCAAACAAATTCAGAAAAATCTTGCACATACTATTTTTTGAGGAACGATTAAACGTGGACATCAGTAACTTCTCTGAATGTCAAAGTGATTTCTGCTAATTACTTATATTACAGGGGTGGCCAAAGTGCGGCTCTTCCAACCTTTGCATGCGGCTCTTTGAGCTTTCCGAAAAATTATATATTTGTTTTTTATTTCTACTGCAAAATGTAGAATTATTTTAAAATAAGACTGTGGTAACTAGAATACCGTACAGCATTACTTTTGCAAGTCGTTCCTAAAATAGTTTGATGTCACAGAAGCGTAGATAGCAAATAAATTTAGTGTTTTTAGTTTTTTTATTGCAGCTCTTTGTAACTTGGATTTTACGATATGCGGCTCATACATAGAGCAGGTTTGGACAGATTTCGAATGGAGAAACCATTACTGTAAAGTTAGCATATGACCTATGAAACAACTTCGGTATTTCTGTCGACTAGGTTTATAGTTGGCTTCTTTTTGAAAAAAGTAATGCTTTTTACCTTTGTCAACTATTCGTCGCCTTGATGGCTTGCAGCCAATAGTTCGAAAAAGGCCTTGTTTCAATATGTTATAATTGTCCAAATCGGCACCTTGTTTAAAAATCTTGAAATAACTTTGAAATATTAAATTGACAATCCGATACTCAAGCAGCTTCTATAGAACATCTGCGAAATGTAACAACCTCATAGACTGTTCTGGGTCGTGCATTCCACCATAACTGTCTTGATCTTGACCGAGGTGTAAAACTCCGCCTCCAGTCACAATTGATCCTGGATAGTCTTTTTCTTCCATTAGAGTTCCATTTATGTAAGTTCCAAGTTTTCTGGTGGTTGAGTCGAAGTATGCACAGAGATGCGTCTATGAGCAAAACGTATGTTCTGGTGAATTCTGAGATTCAGTTGAACGTATTAGTAGTACCTGCTATCTACCGCAAGTATGAAATCACTTAGAGATTCATTCAACATTTCACATTTTCCGAATTTGCTTATATCTGCAAAAAAACGCCTTTTTTGTTTTGTAATCTTTAGTTTTGCAACAAGTCATGCTAGTTTTTTTGAGAAATCCGACCATGTTGTTGTCACAAANCATGAGACAGAGAACTCAAGTGTACAAGCTCCGTGGAAGCATCTAATCTTTTTTCGTGGAAGTATCTAATCTTTTTTCGTGGAAGTATCTAATCACGACACTGATTCCACGTATGTTATTAGGTATAGTGCACAATAAGTAGAAAAAGGCACCTAAACAGTTTAAAAATAAATGCAACTTCAAACGAATTGATGTTTTGTAGTTTTGCCATGTCAGTGGTGTTGAATGAAACTTACCCATGTTTGTACAGGTATGTCGATGTTAAGCGCTGTTCTTAACCCACCCGCATACACTCCCAAGGACGTGGCGGAATGAAGACGCACATGAAAATCGTTACTTGACTGTGTTGATGCGTACGATGAAATGGACAAGCCAGTGCTCCTGTAGTTTTGCACGTGGACCCAGGCACAAGCAGTTGCGCTGGACAGTGCTGGGAAAGGAGGCAAGTACTGGGCAAATGAAGAGTGGATGCCGGGAAGGAAGTGGAAAGCAGTGTCTGCACATCCTGGAAAAAGTGTATAAAGCAACCTTCAATTGAATGATCAGATTTATATTCAAATTTGTCTCTATGTCATATAATGGAAACGAAAACTGAAAAACACGTCCGTTTTTGTATATTTGTTGGGCAGAGGCATGATCACCATGAAATACTGGCTTTCTTTCTCAAAATGGACAATGGCTATTGTGACATTGAAGAACCTCTAAGAGTCGTGCAAACAACCACATAGATACGAGTGCTCTAAGAACTGCAGACATTTTAGAGAAAAATATTTTGGCATCCGTTTTCATGAAGTATTCAAATTCAGTTTTTTCATAGTCTCGAAAATTTGAATTTTATCTTTTTCTGTTTAAAGTGGGATTGATAGAAAAAATTTTGCCAAGTAATTCCATAGCATGGGTGGCCAAAGATTTTGACCCGAGGGTCGAATTCGCGACTGCCTGGACACTGGAAGGCCAGATACAGTTCGATATACACAATGTATGCAAAAATATGCTGTTAAAATATATTGTAGTACAATAATAACAATAAAACCACACCATTGTGTTTACACTTTTATAGCGTTGCTTGCAGCTAAGAGCTGCTGCGGCAGACAAGTCAACAAGAGAGAGGCAGCAGCCACTGCTATTGCACTGCCATCCACAGTGAGAAACGCTGTGCTTGAAAAAATGTGCAAGATGTTTTGATGAACCTGGTCGGCGGACGGATGCGGCCCGCGGGGGCGTAGTTTGGCCACCTTCGTGCGATAGAGACCATATGCCTTGAGTTCATTGTTTTTCTAGATATACGCACCGGGCGTTTTTATTTCTGAGGATAGTTGAATTTTAGAGAATTCGTTGAAGTTTCAACAATGGCAACGTAAGAATTTTTTTTAAATGTCAGACACCTTGGTAGAACATGCAAATGTACTGCAAAAGCTCTTTGCAGAAACTGAGTAAATTATTTGCGTTCTTCGCTGCAATGTTCCTATGCCTACAGTCAGTATGCATTGGATTTTTCACTCATCTCGCAATAATTCTGGTTGCGAAATCACACGGCCAACCATTTTCGGTATCACTAAAGCTATATTGATGCCAGGCATTCGCCATAACGCAGTAACATGTTTGTTGCTGTGGAATGAGATAACTTGCAAAAATGTATGGTTAAAGCTGAAGCGACGAAATCAGGAATATTTTGTGAATTTTTGTTAAAACCCCGGTCAGGTAACCTCTGCCCAGTTTGGGCAAACCATTCTTCAACTTCAATTGAAAAATAGTTAACGTTCACGTCGAAAGCTGGTTCTTTCAGTAGCTGCATTTTCAGACACTCTTTCAGACATTCCTATGGAAATCTGCCCACGTTTTGTAGTTTTCGATTGGGAACGACAATTTTCCCAAATTGACCCATGATTTCCTGAGGTGTAACATAATTCCTACACAAAAGTCCCTCCTACGGCAACCTTGGCCTATTTGGGCAAAAGAAGTTTGTTTGCGCATGCAGGTGAGCTAGAAAGTCACACCAGCAATATTTGACCGAAACCAGTAACGGATCAGATCACACGAGTGCAAATCACTGCTGACCACGTAGATCAATTTGGGGCCAATTGCTACTGCTCAACTCGTGGTTTTCATTGAAGAACAGGCAAGAGAATGTATGACGGATTCGCCATCAGAGGAAAGAAATTTCTAGCCAGATAGGGCTAGGGCCTGCACCTCATGCGTGTACTTGTGGTAAAACGTCAAAGCATTTTATTGACGACATGAACGCTGTACTTCTCTTTTTCTAATGGAGGTTTCTAGAACTTTATGTTAGCCAAAAAAGGCTTGCTCCTTGTTGTGAAAGGTCAAAACATTTTATTGAGGACACGAAGTTTGAGATAATCAAATTCGAAATAAGTCTTTTCTATGGACGTCTGACATTTCTTCTTGTTTTTTTTTGGCCAACGTTACCTACGGTGAAAGTTTTGGTTCTTATTGGCATTTCTGTCCAAGACTACCAACGGTGAAAATTTTGCGTTTTATTGGCATTTTTGCCACGTATAACAGCAGAGAAAGTTTTGGTTTTTATTGCCATTTCGTCCAAGTTTACCAACGATGAAAGTTTTGTTTCTTTTGAATTTTTGTCCAAGTTTACCAACGGTGAAGTTTTGGTAATTTTGGCCACGACTACTGCTCGGCTAGCGAGAGAAACAAATTCCTAACGAACGTGCAAAAGGCTAGAAATGATTTCGTATAACTCATTTCCTTCAGCAAAAACATTTATCATTTTCTCATTCTATTGAATCACTCTGAAAATGCTGGTAGGCCTATGTTATTTTTCTTTGTCTAACAGTTTCTTATTTGAGCTTCGATTTGGATCTTGTCTAAAAATTACTATGCTGAATTAGAATTATCTGTTTTTTGAATTAGCCGTGGCGAACCCTCAGATATTGACAACCACTTGGAAACCAAAAAATTTTCTGTTGAGGCAGCAATGTCTTCATCTTGTGTGACACACTTCTTCAAAGCTGCTCATTATGATGAGTCTCTACTCTTAGCAGCGAAATAAGCTACTTTTGCGTATCACGCTGCTATTTACGGAGTCTTTTAAAAGTTCCAATTGCAACCTCTCAGCTCGTTTAAAAAATTTTTGAACCTAAATTTGCCATTGTTAGAACGGAATGGGAATCAATAATTGCTAATTGCATTGTCCCGATGATTGCTCTGAACTACTCCAAGAATCAGAAAAAGCTAATTTTGTTTCCGTTGCTATTGATGCTTTGAACAAAAAAGAGGTGGGACGTCGGAGAGCGGGGAGATGATGTGGGAATTGCCCCCTTGCCCTTTCATATGGGGGGAACGGGTGCGGAGGTGCCTTTTCATGAAAGTATCACAGGAAATTTCATGGTTTATCAAGATCAACTTGAAACATTTTTGTTGCAGCTATTTGCACACCCCGTAACTTCAGAATTTCTATAATTTCTGTTATTATTTTTGAGGTCAGCATTGTCGTTGAACAAAAACAAGCATTATTGGTAACGATTTTTTTTGTTTTCATTGCCCTCAACTATTTTACTGCCCCCCTACCGCTGTGTCGGCGTCCTTGGTAAGGTGGGCAAAGTGTTTGTTGTGGTTCGCTACTTTGTACCTGATGTCGGTATGAAAGTAAAGCTTTTAAAATTGAAATCGCTTCAGGTGAAACTTCTGCAATACTCAGCGAAAATAGCTACAAAGTCTATGTATAAAGATATGAGCCACTTGTCTGATGAGGCTCGTTATTCTGAAGCGTCCCAGTTTTCAATCACGAAAATATGTCACGCCTAGTTATTGCATAACCAGGCAACAGGACCCAGCAGAATTATCAAATGATTTGTTCATTCTCATTCGTGTAACAAACGACGCTGTATTTCTAAAAATCTGCGTATCGGACTTTCATCAAGGAAAATGACAAACAAAGACTCAATCATCAAAACAGCAACAGGAACAGTGGCTTATCTTTTCCGTTACGATGTGATGCCAGATTGTTTAGTTATTTGAAATAAAGCCGACTTAAAAAAAGTCATAGCTAACCATGCATGATGTTAGTTGTATTGTTGGTGGTCGAGTGAATGAATGTTGGATATTGAAGTTCAGGAATTAAGAGCGTAAATGTAGGAAGGGCTCATAGAACTTTGAAACATTTTAAAAATTTGTGCTTTTGACATATTTTGACTTTTACACTTCTGTTTGTTTCAAGCTTTTTGTGTCTAACACTCCTGCAACTTGACTAAATTACAAACAGATTTATGGCTCTACTCCTCTTGGGATGTGCGATCATATGAAAATTATATTCAAACTATGACTTGTGAATGTTTCATTCGAACTGAACGTTCAAAATTCAAGTAACCAATCCTTGCAACTATTCCGAAGAAAATATCTTGACTTGGCAAAAACATTAACGAAACGCAGTAGTGTGCTATATATTGGCGGCAACATTGGCCCTTCAAGCAGGTCAGTACTTCTGGTCATGACGTCAACCTTCTCCAACGGAATATTTGCGCATTTTAGGGCGTGGCACGCGTTACATGGTAAACTTTAATATTTAGCGTTCAGAATAGGTGATTATCATTTTATTTATGCTGGACGCAAACTCACCTGAAACGAAACTCACTATGCATCAAGCACAGTGAAAGGAAATGCAACGAAAAGAACAAATTTAACAGAGGAGTGGTAGGTCCTGTGCCAACATCCCACAGGCCGAGGATCTAAGAGAATTATTTTTTATTGAACAGAAAATTTGCGAGAAGGCTTGAACCGAATTTTTGAATTTTTGCAGATTTTGCGTCGACAACTGTCAAATAATGGTCAAAACTTTCAAAGGCGTTAAGAAAATCGCTGCGGTGATTTTCACTGTACATCTATTTCAGAAGATGAAAATGCTTGATCACCAACAGTGTTTCAAATTTTGTGCTAAGGTTTATTTTGAAATTTTTAAGTTTAATCCAAGCATGCTAAAACATGGGTTGTGTGCAATGTAACCTTCAGTATCCTCTAAATGTTGTTGTATTAAGGTTTGGCGGTTAACATAAAAAAGGATGAGGTTGTCTGGCCAGGGTAACGGTTGTATAAATCGACTTCTTTCTTCGATGCACATGGTAACAACTTTAGCAACACACACCAACAGTAACTGATTATGCAACAAGTGGCGTTGTAGCATCAGCACTACTTGATAGATATCGCTGATCTTGCAAGGACTGCGCTGATTTGAAACGGCGTAGGCCTTGACAAAAAAATAGTGCTTTAACTGCACTGACTTTGTTCGGCGAACCTCCAACGGAACATCTTCAGATAAGCAAAATAACAAAAGGTTTCATCAGCTCACCGAGAATTGTTGAAGAGCTCTTGTGCAATTGCGATGACACATTTCGTTGCATGGTCAGCGCTTGCTGTTGCAAACTCTTCAGAATCCCTACGAAAAACGGAGTATGCATTTGGCGTTTTTGATTGATATTGTCATATGTTCACTTGGACACAAATGAGAGAAATGATTCTTCTGGAAAACCAATATTTTAAGGATTATATTAGTCAAACGCTGTGATATTGCCACTTCGTTCTCTCTGTTCAAAATTGTGTCTATGTGTGAAACATACCCATCCCTGACGTAATGTTCCTTCGTAGCTTTATGAATTCCTGAGTCTCACCATAGGCGGTTTCTAAAATAAAAAATTCTGTTGATAATTTGTGGTGGATTTAGACCACTGATAACGCCATTTAAGGATTTTCGTTTGGGTGTCAAGCAAAGATCCTTGAAATGTGGTGAAATTTGGCAAAAGAGCATAGCGTTTCTGCACTCATCTAGTTGTGCAAGAACAGGAGAATAAAACCCAGAGACTTACATTTTCTAGAGTTAGACGTTTCCAATAACAGCGTAACGTTTCATTCATCCTTGAATATTTTTCAAATATTTCAGTTGTCGGACCCAAAAAAAACGGGCACACCTATTGAAATAGTCAATGTGATGCCTAGTACTTTGATTAGAATTTCCTTGCTTACGTTTTCAGGAGATCGGTAACATCTGCTAGAGTAACTTTTCCAAAACTGTGCACGCACCAAATGAGAAAATAAGCACTAAGAAGAAACGAGAGCAAAGTAGTCAGGTAAAGAAATCAAGGTATAATTATTTCGTGTGTTTACCGGTAAATCAAGGTTAGGCAACCGAAGACTTTAGATTTGTGACTTATAAAACTTTCTCAGCGACATACACGAATGCAAGAAAAATTTTGAAGCCTAATGGGAAAAACGTGGATAGCAGACTTTTCTGGATATGGGTGAAATTTTATAACAAATCTGTTGTTTGAAGTCATTCGATACAGTAAATTTACAATTTATGGACCTACAGTAATCTTTTGTTTTCTGCATTGAATAGCATGCAATGACATTTTGGGAAATACTTTTTTTCACGTCTTAAGCAGTATTATTTTTCTTACCTCCGTTTATATTTGACGGACTTTGCCACCGGACCTGTACAAAATTGTTCAAAGCCAGTTGATGCAACATAAAACAAAAAATAGGTAAAGCTAGCTTCTTTCATATAACTATCGTGTCTGTTAAAACTCAGCTGTTGGCTTTTACAGTTCGTTATGCTTATGTACGTATTTCTGAGATAAAGAGCGTTACTGATTGTTCAAACACAACGAAAAGAACTCGCGGGGAATGTGAGAAAAACCACGCTTCCAATTTTATTTCATTGGTATGGTTGATATGCAAACCTACCGCATTGTCTGTAACTGAAACATGCTTGATTTGTTTGAAAGTAAGGAGGTTCGTCTTTGGAAATGTTTAAAAATAATCTTTCACTTTTCCTGTCTATGCATTCTAAGTTTCATCAGTCACCAACATTAATGTTTGAAGCATTTGCAAAATTCGTTTCAGTGTTTCTTAGTCACAATCAGGGTTTTCATAAGCACTCACAATTAACGAAGTCAGTGGCATACTCAAAAAACACCAAAGACAAACAGTTCGTTTTAGGGCATAGGGGCGAAGGGTTTCTGCTCTCAACTTTATCACCCATTTCATGTTTTCCCATCAAATACAGCAAACGCTTTTTTCTGCATTAGCTAGTACAGTACACTTCATTAAATCTACAGTGTTTGCCTGCAAAAATCATTTTATGAATGAACCCTTGGAAGTAACAGATTTTACTGTGCACTGAAATTTCATGCGTTTTCTTGATCTGTGACATCATTGAAAAGTGACGTACTCTGAATTTTTTGCTCATTTACATTTATATCAGCATGCCAGAAAATCTCCGTGGTTTCAACTTTACTTTCTTGACCGTCCAAACGTTCTTTAAATCTCCAGTCACATGGACATTGTGTCGCCGGGCCAAAAATTAAGATGGATAGAAGTTACGAAAACGCGAATATACAGATAGTGAATACATTTTTTTGCTAATTTTCCCCTACAATCGTGTTTTGTATAAATTATTTGTAACATTATTACTGAAACGGTGTCATTAGCATTTTACCGCAGCAAAAGCAGCTCCGCCGATTCCAATAGCAATGATTGAAACAATCAAAGCTGCACCTAAAACGATCCATTGAAGTGGTTTGTGATTTTGATCTGAAATATAATGCAAAGTCCCTTCATCAAATGCTCTACTGTTTCGATCAGCACTACAGCATTTGATTTTACGCTGCTAATAAGAACTTGGAGAACATTCAGCAATATCGGTTTCAGCTTCTTACGTGTAGCAGTGATTGCACTGAAAGTTGCATTGCCTGAATACATTTGAAGAAAGATCTATGCTGAACAGGGTAAAGTGAAAAAAAAACTTTTGGAGAAGTTCGATGATAACCCATGTTACTGTTGAAATGGATAAGAAATAGATGCGGTTTTTATAGAATATTTGGTTACACACGCTTTAGATTAAGTGAAGTAACATGTTGCAGAATGTATGCTTGGAACAGGTTTCCTTAAGTAATATCTCCTACATGTTTTTCAAATACTTAAAATCTCTCCTGAGAAAAAGATTATTTTAGTTGAATGTATGCATTTATGCGATAACAGTTTCAAATACAATATTTATTGCTTCAGTTCTGGTTATAAAAATGAAAGTGAAACTGCAATGGTAAGTAAATTTTCAAATGGGTAATTTCCTTTTCGTTTGAAAATAGGCATATTAAATCTTTAGAAAAATGCGAAACCATTTGTGTTTCTGAAATTGAAGAAATTGTCATGATGAAGTCCTTTTAAAATGGTGATGCGAAGCGCAGTGCATTTTGAAAACAATCCGAAGGTTTCACAGGATCATGACAAATCTGATATTCTGTTGTGTCGTTGGCGAAATGGACCTCTCCGCTCTGTTTTGGAAATAAATCAACTATGAGTAGACGTTGATTTGCAAAGTAGTTTTTGACATTCCATTTACCCCATTTTTACTAGCATGCAAGTACTAATTTTTTTAACGTGCATGCCATATCTTGCTTGTTTTCCAACCAAAGATGTGAAGGATTGCAAAAAATGTGGTTTTCCATGAAATTGTATACCCATTGGTTTTATTGTTCTACGTCCATGGTAAATTTTGCATCTTCTGTAAAACTTTATGAACAACTCTTGAGATTATGAACTCCACTTTAGAGCTGAGTTTAATCAAATTGTTGAAATGCAACCCTTTCCATGACTATCGTGACTGCAACAAATCATTCGGAAATTTTTTGTTTGCTTCAACAATTTATCAAGCAACTGAATTTCTTTTATTATAACAATACAGCAACGGGAATAGGATTTATTTAGCGATTGCGTAAATGCGCCAGGTGAAGGAAAAGCACATGCACCACACAAACCAACCAAACAGATTCTATGAATACGGTTTAAACTTACAATGGGTTACTGACTCTTGCGTATCAAAGTGGATATTCACACTACTGCCAAAAGTCACAACTGGTTCCTTGTCCATAGAGCGGGAACTGAAAAGATGATTTAACATCTTCTAACCATTAATCGTCCTAACCAACTTAAAATTTCTATACACTGTGGTATGGCATCACACACTTCCAGAAACGAAAAGAGCATGTAATGATTCAATGATTGTTTCACTCTATATTTGAAACATTTTTAAGAAATACTTTGTTTCCAGAAAATCTCGATAAATGGAGAAATGATGCCATACGTTCAAATAAATAGACTCAACGACAGATCTCAGTTGATTACTTCGATTTTTGTGAAACATTACGTAAAACGCTAAATTGCACGTATCTTAGAGTGCGATCTGAGCTTTGCTTGTAGAATCTAAACACTCTTTGTAAATGGTATGCTGGTCCTCAAGGTTTAGTCAAATATTGCAAATCACGACCCTTAATTAAAAGCACAAGCAAGGTTGATTGGTTAGTTCCAAACTTGACGCAACGTAATTGTTATTACATGTCTGTTAATTTCTTACGTAAATTAAGGATTCAGAGTAAATGCTTTCATTGACTTAATTAGAGCAGATAGAAAAATACATCGGAGTGAGAAAAATGAAAAAAAATGCAAGTGTGTATCTGCACAACTTTGCGTTTTTTAATATCAATTCGAACACCTATTTCTAGGGATGTACAGCCTCCACTACATAAACTGTTGACATTGGGACATTTCACTTTGTGCAGCGATCTGAAATACTCTTAATTTGAAGCATATCAACGTTCGAGTTTTGTGATTTTACAAAATGGTGCTTACTGTAAGTCCTCGCTGCAAAGTTTATTGGTGTCAGTTTTGCATCAAATTGCATCACTGATATATTTTAAGTCCCGCCGTGAGAGCAGTTGTTATAAAAATAATTGCTGCAATGACGGTTTCCGATGGTATGTCAAGCTGGTTTGTTGGTTGAAAACAATTTTTCGACAAGTAGAATTCCTTTCTGTATAAAAAAATTGAATATTTGGGATGTATCAAATAAGCTAAAATCTCGAAAGAGGCTGAAAAAATTCTGATTGGTCATTAATTTGTCGTCAAGGGGAGTGAAGCACGAACACTCAGTAAACTAATGTGCAATCCGCAGCTTCGTGCGTGTTTTTAGATTATTTTATTTTCAACAATTTTGTCAGGTTGCAAAACACATCAATTTTTGCACCTGAAATCGGTACTTTGATGAGATTTTAAAGCATTTGTAGACAAAGTTCAATTTAAGTTTTCAAAACATCCGCCCTCAATTACCGAAAACAAAATACCTTTGAGAGAAACTTTGAAAATCAAGCTTTTTTGTTAACTACAGAACTATGATGAGACATTGTAAAGCGATCTACAGCGATATTCCATTATACGTCGCCACTCTCGACTTTGGGTTATTTGGAGGAGGTTCTATTTCGCTGTGTCTGGTGATCACGAAATACAATACTTTCCAAACAACCCACAAAGACCATATGTTCTGTTCCCTGCGTTGGATTCCAGACACTTTCTCTTGGTTTCTGCTCAAAGATTTAAACATGTTCTCCAATTTTCCAGTGTGCTTTATTGCAAGTGTGTGCATTGCTCGTATTACGTCGTGAATTGTTCGACGTGCCTAAGGGACATCAATGTTGTTCCGAAAGTAAAGCTTTACGGGATCGAGTCCTACATTCGTCCTTGAAAGTCTTACGTTCGCTTTCCACAAATCATACAGAATATGGAATCCTTGCAGATTTTGGATTTCATGTCGCAGACAAAGTATGACTGATTCATTTTTTGTGCTCAATCAGCTCGTTTTTTATGCTACGTGAAACTCAAAGGCGAGCCATTCAAGGACTGTATATGAGATTATTTTTTTGCGTCAAGATCAGCAACTTCACTAATGTGCATTACTGGAATGTTTGCTGTCGCTCGAAACAACCATTAAGTCTTAATTAATGCATTCAAGCTGCTGCGAACAAATGCAATGGTTGAGTCAGATTATTTCGCTGAAATGAATCTACATTTTTGCTAAACCTATTGTGACTGATCAGCAGATTTGCTTGCTCTGCTCGTTTTTGTTTTCTGTTCATTTGATTGTTTCTGATACCTGTGTTCTTTTCTTTATGCTACATGCTACAGGTTAGCTTAGATACAAATTTGATCAAATTCCTATTTGCGATCAAATCATTCCGGATTAACTTTGTATAATTTGGCTGGTTACGACAAACAGATCTTTGACGCTCGTGTGCGTGTGTTTAATTTCCCGCAAGAGGTTCAGGCATCTCAAATTTGCTTTCCACTGTAGTTGTCTCACAAGAGCATCTGTCAAAACTCGCGCTAAAGAAACGTGGTATTAAAACCGAGTGCGTTCATTCACACGACACTAGGTGTTTCTTACACTCGGGTAAACGTTACCGCCTACCACTTATTTCTGCTTCGAATCTTTCTCATTCTCCACTAATCACAACTGGCACCAGACAATACCGATCATCCTGTAGTGTGCAGCGTGTTGATGCGTCTCTGACAGTGATGTCCGTAATTTTAGCTGAATTCCTTGTTCGTGTGATTTTCATATTCATGGTGGCGTCATTTCCACCTCAACGACGTCACACGCGCAGTATTTCTGTGCGCAGACCAGACTGTCACAATCCGTGAACATCACTGGCTGCTTTTTCTCATGCACATTATATACATTGTTGCTGTGTTTTTGTGATATCTGCTTCTTCCGCACAAGCGGCACCTCTGCGAACTCAGCAAACCGTGTTTGTCTTCAAGGACAATTTTTCATCATCTTCTTAACGTCATCGAACTTGGGCACTATCTCTAAGTTCGGGAAGTCCTTTAATCTTAACTTCCTGCGGTTCCCCGGGCAAAAACAGGCCGACTATTCAACTTTCATTCTGTTCCGCTCTCTTCACCATTCTCACTCTTCTTACTTATTTCTGAGCTTCACGTCCGACTTTTCTTCCTTCTTTCCTTGCTGTCCGCAATAGTAATAATTGTTTCAGCCCTCAAGTACGAGCATTTCCGGTTTGGGGGCTGCACAACTGCATGTGGTTTTCTTCAATTGTGTAATCGCTTAACACAGCTTTACACGGACCAGGAATCTCAGGGGCAGTAGAATCTACCAAATGAACATTTGTGTATATATCTCAGCGGGAAGTAAAATCCACAGTTTAACTTGAAGATGTGGAGTTACAGTTTGTCCCAAGCACTGCTCGTGTATCTGTAGTTCCGCCCAGGTGGCTGAAACGCAACCACTGAGTGAAGTCTAAAAGTTGGGTTAACCTCCTATCGGTTTGCATTTTTGCTGTGTTCCTGCGTGATTTTTTTCTTTGATCGTACCTGCTCTGTTGTTATAATCTAATTATACACGATTTCATCAAAATCGCTTTTATCATCACTTATTATGTGCTTTAATTCTGTTTGCGCTTTTGCACCTGATACGTGCAGGTTGTTTTGCAAATTTTTTGTGTTTCCTTGGTGCATCGTCGGTGGCCAATTTTTGTCGTTGCGTTTCTGCTCTCCGCAACTTCTCCCGCGGCTTTGAATGTTTCTGCCACAGTGCATTGAGTTTTTCCCGCCACAAAACAGAGACGATCTGTTGCAAGCAAGCATGGACGATCCGAGTGTTTCTTACGTATAGATTGTTGTATGCTGCCATGGGCGTCTGCAGGGGAAAACTGAGCTCTTTACCCCTGGAAATTGAAACTAAGAACCAAAATTATGTAGAAAACATGAAGTCAGCAGCTGGATTCCGATTAATTGATTTCATTTTTGTAACGACACTGTATTCGCCGATACGACACTCTTACTGCACAGACAAGCGACCACAAGTTCAATACTCTGGTGTCATGCGGTGATGAGGTGGCAGTTCACTCGTGTCCGTTCTTTAGCGTGGCCAAAAATGAGAAGAGATTTTTTTCTAGTATTGGTCTTTATTGCTTAAGCATTACAGACCAACAAATCTTCAGAGGTTCTTTTCAAGTTCGACAGTAAATGTTTTGTTTGCCTCATGTTGCTGTTGAACGCAGACATCGTGGCAGGTAATGTAGCAACACAGTGACTGACTGCTGATAGCGTTAAGCCACGTAATTTTATACTGCGTGAAAAGAAGCACGAGTGAATCGGCAGAAATGCATCCGCAAGTTTGAGATATTTACAGTGTAAGACTGAGTGTGACCAATGTGCCTGAGTGAATAGCTTACTTAAAGTACGTTTCACTGCATGATTTGGTTATCTTTAAAAACTATGCTTGTGGAAATACATCTTCATCGTTAAGGTTTAGTTCTGAGTGAGCGCGTGCCAAGCTGTATTGGCTGTGGGGAGTTTTCATAATTAATCTGCTAATGCTATAAGCCGACGTGGTGTTCCAGCTTTATTAAGTTGTCCGATGGTCGTAGTCAACTTGCTGGTGTACTTCTCATTGCTTGAAACAGTTTTGCGAGTGTCTGACAGTCAGACATGGATTAAGGTTGAATGGGGCCCCTGGCTGAAGCTTGGAAATGGGTCCCTTGCTATATAAATATGAAAACTGAATGCACGGATCGCAGTACTTGTATTATTGAAACTAATGACGTTTGAGCAAAAAAACGAATCATTAAGTAGTATCAATCACAATATGAACGAAACTCGTGTATTTAGCAAAAAATATAATGTTTGTATAAATGAAATAGTAAGCAATCATCTTACAGTGGTATTTGGTTACGTTACATGGATTTTTTGCGAGTGTTTTTAAAAGCAAAGTCGCTGATGAAATCACTGAAGGTTAGTGACCAGTAGCCTGAAGAGGTCTGCTGATGTGCAGGGCGACTGCTTGATTATATGCCCCCTACCAAATTCTAGTATTGAGCAGCAGTGCATGGTGGTCATTGTTACTGGTTATACGCTGTTTGCAACGTCATAATATGACGTCATATTTGCGTTTGCACACCAACGTTTTGGCGAAGTTCGTTGACGCAATCTGCATATTATTATACACGCACTCTCCTTAGTCGTTGCTGCACATTGTGTCATTGGAATGAATATAAATTATATCAGCGCTTCAAGTTCAGAGACCGGAGAAAAACAGCAATCAACGCTACCACGGAACAGTTTATACAGCAACAGCAAAAATATCCGCCAACGCGTTAAAAGATGGTATTAGAACCTAATGCTACGTCAGCACAGTTCACATCTGCAAAGCTATAAGTCTGCGCGAATTTCTCGTCGAATAGCAGTTGAGAAAAGCAGGTATGCGGCTGGGATGGCGGACACCCAGGGAGGACAGTTTGAAACTTGCTAAACTACACAAGAATTTAGAAAGCGCATGAAGTGCGCAAGAAATTTTATGTTTTGTAATGTGACTGTTAGCATATAAGCAGCTTACAACTGCTAGGGGGACAGAACAGATACGGGCTTGTGTGAGCCGTTATGATCAATCCTCCTGAACTGCCAATTAATGACCAAGCTCGAAATGATGCACACATTGCAAGCACAGTTGTCGGTTGCATTAGCGCACACCCAGGATTACCACANCAAAAAACGAAACTGGAAACTAGAGATGCATCAAGAAGTCAGATAAATCAAGCAAGTTGAAATAGGACAATTTTGAAATTTGTCCCTGAAGATCAACTAAACGTTCATGTATATCTTCCAAGCCTTTTCCCTTGATCGCACGATCTGCAACAAGTCACGTCACTGTCAGTTTGATCGGGTTTGTGCCGCACACCTGGAGTATAAGTCCCTGGTATCGAAGAATGTGAAAATTACTGGGATTTGAATACGTAAAAACTAGTGTTGGCAAAAAAAGTTCCGAAAAATTAAACCCATATACCATGTGTTGGCAGCTTTACAATAGGAAAAATGTCCAGTTACAGACCTTTAGTTTTTGTAATTTCCTTCTTTTGATCACCCTCTGCCTTGGATGCCTAGGGATGTCGCCCCGTTCGCCCTTCTCTCTGCACGCCACTGTTAGGGTCTCTACAATATCATTTCCAATGCTCATCAGGAAGAGAAAACTGAGGCGCTGTTGACCCATGCAACTTCGATCCTCATATTTCATTCTTTCCGGCTTTGAAAAAGATCACTACACACGGCTGTTTGATATTGCCATGCACAGATAAATGGGAACGGCCATGTAAACGTTTGAAAAGCTAATACATGAAACCTTAAGGAATGCAAGTGTTACCAACCGGCGCCGCTAATACGACCAATTCAGTGCCGTCCATTGGTTGGTAGTACTCAGTGGCGCACGCAGAAAATTTCCGAGTGGGGGGCAAAGTTTCGTCACAATCGTGTGACGTCACAAATCAACTTTAGGGGAAGTGCCGAAGGCACAACCATTCTAGGGGGTCCGGGGGCATGCCCCCGGGAAAAT
>JGI24159J19872_10005051_pt1 | contig 16973 bp, 15 predicted proteins | sample Ectturendosymbi4_FD_19872 | JGI IMG/M metagenome (IMG submission 19872) | reverse complement strand
CGGGTATTTTGCACACATCACATAAACCATCTGGGTGGAGCCCCAACCGCAAAAGGTGGAGGTGCAATTTGCAGTGGCCCGTTCTCAACCGAAACAACGTGTATGTGTCTTCTTGGACAAGTCGCAAGTCTTCTTTACGTTGTCGTGGATAGAGATGGCTTCGAAGGATGTCCCCTTCGGGTTACTTTGATACCTGGCATTCCAAACGTGATCATAGTGGGCACGCAGGTGCTGACATATATCTGCGAAGCTCACGCAGGTGTTAACGGTTTTGCGACTAACTTGGCCGACGTCCCGATCTCGGTTATCGGGTTTAGCCATCTTAGCCAAGGAATCTGCGATTTCGTTTCCAGGTATACCACAATGGCCTGGAACCCACATAAACACTATTTCGCGTCCAGCCTTTGTGAGAGTTGAGCACAGGAGGACGATCTAGCTGGCGAAGACGTGGGTGGTCCAGCACCTGCTCCCAATGCACTCTAATGCGCCGAGTCTGTCAGTGATGATCAACACTTGGGATAGCGTAGATCAGTGTTTCCCAATCTTTTCTGGCTAGCGCCCCCTTTTCTGACAAACAAAGTTCTATCGCCCCACTACCATGTCTAGCACACATATCCACACAATTTTTAGTGCATTTCACCTTAAAACATAATTTAGTAAAACACTAAGTTTTTGTTTACAAACTACATGCATACACGTTTGTTGATCATATTGTTTTTTATGACGTTTGGTCACTCAAAGTTAGTAAGACAACAGAAATGTAATTATTAACTGGGTCTCCTATCGCCCCCCAACCGCCCATTTCTGCTTCACCGCCCCCAAGGGTGAGGTACCGCCCACTTTGGGAACCACTGGCGTAGATAAAGACGCAATAAAGAGCACGAAGTATACCAAACAGTTCTGCACTGAAAGACGACGCGTTCGAGTTGATTGTAATCGACTGGCGGATATTTAACTGTTCGACGCATATGCCACAGCCAGTAAGTGATGCTGTTTCTGAACTATCGGTATAAACTTTATGATGCCCACTGTAGTACTCATGCAGTGTGGACATCGGAACGTCAACAAACATTCGGCTCGCACTTTGATCTCGAGCAGCACCACATTCTTTGCAAAAATCATGGAAGCTAGAAGTGTGAGTTTTGTTCAAGATATCATTCATGGATGAGCTGCTTTTGGTATTTGCACTCAACATATGCAAATAAATCACTTTGTCCATCACAAACAGTGAGTTAATGTATTTGCATGACTGACACTCAAACCTCAACTGCATTTTATATCATGGCGAAGCACCTGAATACTGAAGGCGCACGTCAAGGTTGCTGTGCACAAAAAACTCAGCCGCATCTAGTTCACTTCCTCGCGTTCAACTGCTCCTGCTGCATGTGTTGTGCACTGCCTCTTCGACAACAGCGCGATATAATTCATTTTTGTGGTACGTTCGCAGAATTGTTACGTGTCATGCTTAGCATTGTGCGTATGGGACGTTTCCACTTAATTGCTGATCAAGCCTCGAGTAATTGTCGGGCCGCGTTTTAGCCTCGCTCTGCATGCCTTGGCGACAGTTGTGTTGTTTACTTGGTAGCTGAGAACTTGAACGCGCCTTTTTTCAAGCATAGCGAGGACCAAGGTTTGTCCCTTCGTATTCAAGAGATAAGGTCTTTGCAGCTCAAGGCTATTTCCCAAAAAGACTTAGGTCTTTGCAGCACATGGCTGCTTCCCATATTATTTTCGTTTATCGTGTTTGAGTGGCTCTTCAAATAAAGTCAGTGCAGAGCATTGACTCATCGCATATGGTTTGCTTGATACTGACCTCAAGCTACAACATCTGATGACAAAAACTTACGCAAGATGGCCTGATCAAGTTTGTTTCAGATAAGGAAAAACAGCTTGCAAAGCTCCATTCTTCCAGCAGTTGGTGAATATATTGCACGTACTTTTGCAGATGCAACCGAAAACACGCAATCCAGAGCTTGATAATATTGGACTACACTGAGTAGAAACACTTGCACAGTGTAAGAGCCACCGGCGATACCGCTCTGCTTGGGTTGCCAGATGCGTTTTGTAAAAATACCGGCCATATTAATTTGTCAACAGTGCCCGATCTAAGCTGCGTCGAATTTCGTGAGCGGCACAGGGAAAACAGAGAGACAATCAATATTGCTAACCCACAATTAATAATTTGCCCATACTTTGGCTGTCTCATTACATTTCGGTGTGTGTGTGACGTGGAAATCGCACCAAGGATTGCGTCAACAGCAGCAAATAAACTTCGCTGAAAGAACTCGACAAGATTTGTTCCGACAAGACTCCCTACTAGAGTCAATATAATTTGAGAAATTCTGCGCTAGTTCTTTCTGAAGTTGCGGCAAGTTATTTATTTTCACAATACCGGCTTCAGACACTGATTTTCAGAATACCGGCCTCTGCTACATTAGCAGTAAAATACCGTCCATGCCGGTGAAATACCAGCCATCTGGCAACCCTACGCTCTGCAGATAACAAAGTCAAACGAACTCAGCTGTCATACAGGTGCAAACTCCATAGCTTGCAATATCATTTTGCACTGCAGAAGCATACACATTGAATCGTATGTCGGATTTAGTGAATCTATCTTCCACTTCCAGCAGCAAATGATCATCATTGTTGTTGTATCCATTGATGTCATACAGAGTGAGCTGCAAAATTTCTTTGCGAGAAACACGCAGGGACGAAATGATTGTCCCTTCGAATCGTTAACAGCGTAATGTTTTGGAGACAATTCAAACTATCAGCTTCAGTTATTCACAACACCTGCTGGGGACCTGTGTTCAGCAACGAACTGGTCAAAACTCTACCAACAAAAAGCAATAAATTGAACCGTAGTGGAAATGCTTTTTTCAATATTGCGTGCTGCGATGATTGCACGAATGTAAGAGCTGACGGCGTTGGCAGTCAGCCAGCCTTTTCCTGACAATTTTCCCACAGAGCGTGAAATTTCCGCTGGCAGTGCCGGCTCTGATTTTAATACAGGCAAAATATATCCAGCTAAGTAAGATAATGATTGTCGCTGTACCACAGCATCAACTGCAAGGCTTGTCGGTGAGGTTGTTATCATGGAAGAAGTTTTTCCAGAGGAGGGGCAAATGTGGACAGATTTTCTGATGTGAATTGAATGCAGTCCCGTAGCCACGGGGAACACTTACGTCTAACAGAATGCGTAACGTGAAGTGTAGCATGCAATGGCAGCCATCTGCGTTTATCAAAGGGCACGTTGGCTTTGATCTGGCGATGCATCGCAGCACAAAGAACATTGGGCCGCTTACTGAATTCGAGGGAGTAAATAATGCGTGTTCTTCCTATTAAAGTCGTATGGAACTCACCCACAAAGATGTAATTTCACCAACTTAAAAATGGGCATGAAAAGCTTTTCCTACTTGTTTGGAAGTCTGGCGGGGTTAAAGATCGTTTGGTCAAGTTGGTCTATTTGGTGATAATTTCAATATACCAACTTCGAGATGAAAAGAGATTGTTCTGCTAAAACACGCTTAGCAGTGCACCATATTTCAAAATCCAGGTAGGGCGAAAGCTTGCTTGGCCAAGGACATCTTTGTGAAATTTAATTTTACCAACTTCGAAACGAAAAGAAAAACATTTTTCTTGAAAAAAGTCAATAGCAAAATATCGAATTTCAAAATTAAGGGGATCCAAAGCCTCTCCCCTTTCAACGCCCATTCTTATTATTGATATAGCTTTCCACACTTCAACAAAATCACTTATTTTGCAATGCAATATTTTGAAGTCAACGATGAATGAATGCATTGGTAACGTGGTGTAGTCACGAATTGTTTTGTGCCAATAAGCAAAGCTGCTTGCGGGAATGAATCAGCTGGCAAGCTGTCAGTGGGGTTTGCCCACTCGTAGCAAATCTTCTTGCAGCAGCTGTAGATGTGTAAAACCCAGGTTTCACGCATTTTTATATTAAGATAAAACAATTGGAGTATCTTTTAGCAGGCTTTTGTACCTTTTCTTAGGTTGGGTAGGTGCTTTGCAACCTCCATGGTGTATGAAGCTGTCAGCAAATTACTTTGAGTCGTAAGTCCCTTGTAGTAAGCAGTAACAGGTCATCCAAACGCCTAAACCTTTTGTATCCCAGACAGTTATGTCATGTCATACAAAATGTTGTTCGATGGCGCCTTGAGTTGATCTGTGAGTATAAATTGTTTGTGGAACTGGCTCTCACATAGAAGCTTCCATAGTTTTGACTGACAGTCCGAATACAATCTTTGTCTGTCTTCACTCCAGCAGTTGCCAACATGACGGGACAAATCATCCGCCATTAACATCGAAGTAGTCACAATTCCACCTAAACTTAAACGAATTACCATTTTGCAAAATTCAGAGCAGAAGTACACGTGCTTACACACCTCTGGTGTGTTTTAGCAGATCATATACAATTGTTTCAGCAAAGTTTACAGGACACCATGAAGCAAATATAGTCAATTCGTTGTACACTTCTTCCCTTCAATACAAAGGGCTGTCAGAAGTGCATACATTACTTATAGAAAACTAATCTTGCGCGAAAGAAATAATTTTGGAAAAACTTAACCCAACTGCGTTATACCAAGTCATCTGGGAGCTCCACTGGTTGTAACAAGCCATTGTTCTTCCGTCCAAAGCAGGATAATTTTTCACAACTTCTACTCGATTTGACAGAAACAGCTCCACAAAGTCTTCACGTAAATAATGTGGGCTCGCTCATCTTGATCCGTTTTTCTGCCAGTATAAAGCAGCCACCTCATGGCATACCCTGTGCCTTCCTCACAGAGCACAAATGCGTTGTACCCATTTATCTGTCTTTTTAGGATTGTATTGTTTCAAGGAACCTCTATCTTTGAAAGCGATTGTCATCTCATCAAGCGAGATTTCTTTGCCTGCTTGATAGAAATTAGGAAATTTTGAAAGAACCACGTCAATGGCTTTCCGAATTTAGAAAAGACCGTTATATCCATGTTGACCACGCACGGTGTTATCTGCAAAGTGAAGTTGTCTCCAGACCGCAAGCCAGCGATTCCTGGACATGAATTGTTAAAAACCTGAAGTTGGTATGAGAACCTTCGATTTTTGCCAATAGTCTTTCAGGCTGCACTGGGAAACAAGGGCCACGGGAAAATAAAAACAAATATTTTTCGTTTCAGGCACAAACATTTTTCAAGTATCGCAGTTCTTTGTCCTTTGCTGTTGAAGACTCCTTGGGGGAGGCCATGCATCGATTGGTCTCAACACTGAAGAACTCTCAAAAGTTTTAATTTAAGAAGAGTTCTGGGAACTCATGGCGTTTAGCTGCACCCGTGTTTTCACCACCAACATGCCCTGGCTGATTAGTGAAAGGAAATAGCCAACTGGATCTGTTGGTTGTGTCACTTTGTGGCTCTTCCAATAACCAAGAAGATCATGCTGCTGCAGCTGGACTACGACGGCCTCTGGTGCGCTTACATTTTGAGACAGTGGTAGGGGCAGGCTTGCGCTCCCGAGTGTTACGCAGGCTGGTGCTGTGTGCGCTTTGGCTAGTGCTTGGAGCTTCAGTGTTAGTTTCTGAAAAACAAGAAGTAAACATTACTTTATGCAGCTATCATTATTGACTGACCACTTGGCTTGCAATGAAAAAAATATCAACCTTGTGCTGTTTCATTATCCAAAATAATGATTGGGTCAGGTGAATTGTCTGGTCCAAATGCCTAGATTTCGTATTCATCATCAGAAGGCCCAAAAAACTCTTCATCTGATTGTGATGTTATCGCTTCCACTACGTCGTCCATTGTTAGACACCTGGAACTCAAACTCATGAAATACTCCAAAGCAAAACTGCAACACAAAGTAACAAAAATTAATAACTGCAGGATGAACTTAAAAAATTTCAACACACCCTCAGTAAAATTAAACAGATCTTGTAATATTTTTTATTGTAAATAAAATACCACTGAATCCGCTGATATACAATGTAGAATTTTTTCACAAGAGTTGTTTGGAACAGTGTTTGAAAATATTGAGCGTTTGTAAATTCTGTTGCTAAAAACACAGAAAAAATAGTACAACCTTTACTCGGAACATATCACCACTGTTAGTTCATGCAAATAATGAATCTTTGATCTTATGTAAAAGGCAGCCTTTCCGCATCTCCTTGAACAAATTTCCCATGGCACGCGCGAGGTCTTCACATTTTGTTGTAGTGGAAACGTGATCGTCAGTTAGCTATTTATTAGAGTCCTATCGTGGGACTTGAGTGACTCCAAGTCTAAGAACCGTTCTACGTCTAACCAAGGTCGGGAATGCGTTTCAGACATTGTTTTTCATTGATCTCGCTACGGATAGCCAAAACAGTGTCAAACACTAGCGCGCAGAATGCTTTATGGTGTACCTTTTAGATACATTTTGTACATATGAAAGATTGTTTGGGATGCCAACAATGTGTTCTCAGTTATGTGTAGCTTGTGAAAAATGAGACCCACTTTTTGAGACCACTTGCAATTGTTTTTTTGAATTAATGATACAAACCGCTTTCCAACTGTGGTTAGTCCCTGAAACATCGCATAGTTCGACTAACAAAATAGCCACGTTTTTGGCTTACAAAAGGCAGCCACTTTTGTGTGATACCCGATTGTCGCAGACAACCTTTGGTATTCAAGCAAGTGAAGACCTTTATGGCGCCTATTATTTGACTGTCCTCTCCCCAAACGCCTGGTGTGGATCCCCCACTGAGAGTAAATGACTGGTTATGTAGCAGTGGTTTGCTGATTCATTTAATAAGAAAAAGCAAGTTATTTAATATGCAAAACTGTGAAAAGAACTGCACAATATGAAGCAGTGAAGTGACAATTTCAAAAATCATAAACATGCACCAGATCTGGATCCCATGTGTCAAAAACTGGCCTAGGTAATGAGACGAAACAAAATTACTGTTGTTTTGTTAAATCCAGTGTTGAAGTCCTGAAAACAAACTACAAATTCGTATTTTGAACAAATATTTATTTAGACTTATTCCGGCAAATAAATTAAGATCGATGAGGAGTTGCAGTAACTAGTGTAACATGAAACAAACGTCACAAACTTAACGTACCATAGTTTGGTACAACCATAAACAACAGCTATTTTTTCAGTTTTCAAGCAAGCTGGAAGAACAAGATAGGCAGGCATCTTCTTTCGGATATCACCTGAGCAGTATCCACAGTGTGTAGCAGTGTTTCATGAAGTGTTTGTGGTGTTCGCGTGTTGTCCGGGAAATACTCCATCAGACTTACTGCTTCTTCATCAAGGTCTACAAGCAACCTGCAGAGATGAGCGTGGACTATCATATTTTACGATCCGGACCTGCATTTTTGAAACTCAGTCCAAGTCCAACCATAGTCCAAAAAACTTAAATGTGAAACCCAAGTTCAAATAAAGTCCATAAAATCAACAAAATAAGGTTTTCAACCACAAAACACCGCAATTCTTTTCCATTAACTCAGTCCAAACCCAGTCCTGATCCTAAAATTTTGAAAGGATTTACCGTCGAAATTCAATCCATTGCTCATCTCTGGTAACCTGTTTATGCAAGATAGTTGGCTAAATAGACTTCAAGAAATNATTAAACACTGTAAGTTAAGTGCTTACTGGGATCTGCTGTCTGAATTTGCAATGATTCGTATACATGCACTTGTTGCACATATGTATACTTAAGAAATTAGCCTTCACTTAGGTGACGCAGTAACCTTGGAAATTTGTTTAATAGGAAATCAAATTCATACAAAGTATGCATCTTCAATCCCGACATTAACAAGACTAAGGTATGTGCAGTTTAGGTTTTCTATCGACTAGGCAACACTTGCAAAGACCATACACTCCAATATCATCGTGAAACATAATCATAAAAGACACGATCATGCCAACAAATTGAAAACCCTAAATACACATGCATGGGACAAACGGGGTTTATGAATCACAATGCATGAAATGAAATTCTTACTAAAAACAGGTTTTTTTTAAGGCGTTTTAGGGACCCGATTCGGGTCCCTAGAATCAGAGAAATCGGGTCCCTACAGATCCATACCGGGTACCTAACATTTTCCTTAAAAAAACCTGCTAAAAATTTCGCAAACAAGAAACTGGACTTTGAACTAATGCATGAACATGAAGAACAAAATGTCGCGGTGAGCAATGCCAGACACTTTCCAATTCGTCTAAAGGTAAGTTTTGTGATGCACTGATACACCACATGGAGAAACAACACTTTCCTTGATAGAAGTAGCATGCCATGCTCAGTGATCTCTTGCTTTCTTTCAGGAGTCACTATTTTGGAAGGATTGTTTTGCATTACAAACCACTTAGCCAAAACTTCACGGTCACACACACTTTGTTCACCTGATTTGGGACATTTGCATGACCATGCGCCAGCATTGCTATCAAATGTTTCTCTGATTCGCCAAAGTTTACTGAAATACGGACTCGGCATAAACACAGAAATACATCACACTGTCTTTGTAAAACTTTTTCCCAAAGTTAGCTTCAACATGCACAACCAAAGGAGTCAAACTTTCTTGACAGGCGCAACTCATCTTCAAACATCATTCTTTTGTTTTTTCTGAAATAACTTTGATAACCAACTGATTCAAATGCTCTTGTTGCAGTTCAACTATTTCATCTGAAGTTGCCAGTGTGGCTGCTTTCAAGTGCCAGCGCTCAATTGCAGGGTTCAAGTTAAGTTTTATCGTAAAGGACCAACAATTGTCATTCCCACACAACTGAATCTGTTTTTGCTTACGACTTAGAACATGTTCTGTACATAAGAGGCCAGATTTACATAGAGCAACCATGAAAATCCCTCTTTTGCTGACCTGACCGCACACACTGCAGGTGAGATCTACCCTGTGCAAACATGCTTCATATTGACCATGAATCCTCCGCGAGTTTTGAAAAAATATGACAAACCTTGCAGTTGAATGTCTGAAAGATGGAATCGGCCTCAAACATTTCTGTGAAGCCACATTAAGGAAAGTTGCAGTGCGTAGAGCATCGTTTGTCTACCTACGTCATTTGAACACATGCGCACGCAATTACCTTTTTCCATTAGATTTTCAAAAGATGTTTCACTTACATGATTTGCTTTTATATACTTTAAAATCACTACTTATCTCTGTCGAACCATGACAAACTGCCGAATTGCTAGGTTTTGAAACATTTCACTCACTGAATAGGCTTTTTATATCAGGAAAGCAACTTTCATTATCTGTATGACATTCACAATTCAAAACATGACAAAAATACAGCAAAACAACAATCTCTCCAACCATCACAACTTACGTTAAGTATTGTGATGTCACTACCTTTGTTTGCAAGCTATTATGCTCTTATCATTCTTCAGCTGTCATAGTTACCCACAGAAGATTACTGTTGATTTGATAAACATTAATCTTCTTGTATTAATAAATCGACCAGGGCAATCACAAATGAAGTTAAAGAAATATCATATGCAGGGTGGTAAGGTGAGCCTATTTGCACATGTTATATTCTTGTTTAGATCTTTTCAATTGTAGGGAAGTATAACACAAGTAGTGCTTAGCAAATTATACAAGTCTTTCATTGTTAGCTGCTTACATTGGCCTTTTCCAAGAATTGTACTACCATCATGAGAAACTGGCGTACAGTTTGCCAAAAAGTTTTCACATTCAACTGGCATTTTTTTCTGCATGAATTTCTATTAACAATGCCAAGTACATGCCATCCCAAATGTCTGATCTGAGCCAGGATCTCAAATTGCTGCACAAGCATATCATCTGCTAATCCTAATACAAGTAATAGTTTATCTGTGTAGAGGTACTTGTAGATGAAATGTACATGACAACCATACATGAAATTGGAAAATAAAAAAACAAAGTTTTTATAAGTATTTAGAAAAGCAAATCAAGCACGAAAGATAATTGTAGCTTGTTTACAATAAAAGGTATGGCTTCTCGAAATATTTGTTTTTTTGCAGCCAACATATAAAACTACAGTTTAAGCTAACTTAATAAATGATCTTTCCTCTGCAAACTTCTATAGCATTCATTGGTGGATCCAGACCTAAATACGTATGCCTGACTCTCGCACAAACGTTTCTACAAGCTTTGCAGCAGCCGGGCTGCGGAGGACTTCCTGGGTGTGAAAAAGAACACCAATTTGATTGAGCGCGTGTTGCAGACGTTGTCGCGCCTCCGAACATCTGGGACAGACTTCGATAGCGTGTTCTACCGTTTCTGGTAGGTCACACTGGACACAGAGTCCGTCAGGATGAAGACCAAGGCGTGACAGATGATGGTTTAATTTGCAGTGACCTGTGCACAAACGAAAAATAACAGTAGGGAGGGAATGGATCGGCAGAGAGGACCGCAGCAGAGCAGGAAAGATAGTTTGTAAGCACTTACTTTTGTGTCGGTCTGGTAGTGAAGGTTCCACGCATGGAAACAGTGTTCGTACAGAAAAGAAATCATATCAGAAAAGTTCAGACGGGTATTTACATGTTTTTATAGAACACAGTTCGGTGGATTGGGTGGATGGTTCGGCAGTGGAGAGTTTCGCCACTTGGTCGGCTATTTCATTTCCTGGGATATTTTGGTGGCCCGGAACCCAGAGGAAACGGACCTCGTAGCCCGTAGCTAAAAGTGCCGAACAAAGAAGGGCGATTTGATTTGTGAAACTATACTTTTTCCAGTTCCAATTTGTGATCGATTGTAGTGAGCTGAGACTGTCCGTGACAATAACGACCTTGAAGATTTTTAATGAGTAAACCAAGTGCAATGTGTGGAGAATGGCGAAGAGTTCGGAGGTCATGGAGGAGGAAAACTGGTTTATTGTAATCGAATATCGTAGTTTCTTATCGGCTGTGTATATACCACAGCCTGCTCGTGCAGAGGTTTTTGATCCGTCGGTATAGATTTTGAAAAAACTGGTCATACATAAGTGTAAATGCGAAGAGAAAACAGGTGCAACGAACGTTGTGGCCGTCAGATGGATGAACTGTAGGAGAGTGAGATCGACAACGGGCTTCTGCAACGACCAGGGAGGAATATTCGGGATACGCCAGTGAGCGGCGGCGAAAACGGAACGACCATCCTAAATCTTTGTGAACATATTGAAGAAGCAGAAACCAGGCGAATCGGGAAAACGCTCTTGCCAGCAATCCTCAATTAACAACAGGGTGGGATGGTCAGTGAATCACAAGAGATGGGTTTTAAACTTAGACACAGGAATTTGTGCTTAATGTTCAAAGGCATTTCATCGCAAGCGTGATGCAGGCAAATCACTGGAGTGCTGACCATGGCTCCAGTACATACACGCAATGCGTCGTTATGTAAGGGCTTTAAGAGACTGGGAGATGAGAAAAAATAAGCTTCCATGCCATACTCTACAACAGATCTAACAAGCGACCTGTACACCGTAAGTAATGGGCTCTTGCCTGCACCCCAGGACGTACTTTTCAGCATCCTGATAACATTGAGGCGAGCCTGGCATTTCGCCATAACTTTCTGTATATCTGTCGAGTAGGAACCGTTTCGCTGAAACGTTATTCTTAAATACTTGTACTCATTTTTCAGTGGAAGGTGTCCTGCAGAAGCAAGGAGATGGGTGCTGAATTGTGTTTCTTTGTAAACAATACAGCAGCAGATTTGGTGCCGGAGAGTTTAAAACCACATTTTACACACCAGTCGCACACTTTTGTTAAAGAACGTTGACACAGCTGATTTAAGAGGTTTATGTTCGAACCACATTCCCAGAAGCGAAAATTGTCCGCGTACAACGCAGCAGGAGAAGTGATTCGCTTTGGGAGATCATTCATCATTAAGGAGAAGAGTATGGGACTAAGGACTCTTCCTTGCGGGATACCGTTTTCGAGGCGTTCAGTCATGGGTAAAGTGGATCCAATTCTTACTTGAAAGGTTCGATTGGAAAGAAAGGAACGGATGAAGCTAAACATGCGACCTGAAATACCATATCGAAGCAGCTTGGAAAGAAGAACTTCTTTGTTCACCCTATCGTAGGCGTTTTCTATGTCAATAAATACAGACAAGACGTTGTGTTAGTTCGCCAGGGACTTGGATTGCGTCATGGAGACGGAGGATATGATTTGTTGTTTTGCGGCGCTGTCGGAAGCCGGACTGCGAGATATTGAGGATGTTGTGGTACTCTAAAAACCAGTTGAGACGGCAAACGACCATTTTTTCGAAGAGTTTGCAAACACTGCTGGTTAGGGAGATTGGGCGGTAGGAAGACGGTAAGTGCGCAGGTTTGTTTGGTTTGGGAATGGGGTCAATAATGGAGTGCAACCTGGATGGAGGAATTTTGCTGGTGAACCATGTTTTGTTAAACAGCTGTAGCACGACTTCTAATGATTCGATAGACATATGTTTAAACATTTCGTAGCAGATGTTGTCTAGTCCGGGTGTAGTATTCTTCGACTCTTGGACAGCAGAGAGCAGTTCTTTAAGCAAAAACGCTTGATTTAGTCGTGGATCGATTGGCGTCGCTTGGGATAGCGCATTGCGCAAAAGACGCGTTTGAATTGGCAGGATCGCGTTAACAAAGCGCTTAGGATAATTTAGAGAACCACTGGATAAAGCGAACTGGTTTGCGAGAATGTTGGATTTGTGTTTATTTTTGGCCGAAATACCGTGTGCAAGTAACGTTGGAATGAATTATGACGAGCGGTTACCGGAGAAGCTTTTGATGACTTTCCAAACTTGTGAAAGATTAGTGTTGGGACGTTAGCGATGTGCAAAATTGTTGCCAGCAGGACGACTTTGCCTCCAGTATAACCTTCTAGCCTTTGTTCTGCACCGTTTGAAAATGATAATATCGCGCAAAAGCCACGCCCGTTTTATTCGGTTGAAAGCATGCTTTTTGTTTTTGACAGCTATGTCACGCTTTGCACATGCAGCAAGATACTGCTGAAGGGCATCATCGCCGCTCGCAGCTGTGTGACGAAGAATTGCACGGAAGTTGCCATTGACATCTGTTACACTTGTGTCAAGCAAAGCTCCGTTATCACGATGGCCTCGCAGCGTAATGTTTTTTAATGCACATAAGTGGAGTACATTAATGATGGTTTTAATTGCGTTGAGGTGTTTCTAGGCAATCTCTCGTTGACCTTTGTTTATGCGAGAAATAACGTCTTTGCCACTCTCAACATTCTCTGTGCGTTTTGGAAATCCTTCCATTCTTTGCCAAACAATTTTTTGAAATTTATGAGTGGTTTGTTCATGAGAATGCCATCTCTTGACTTCCTCCTGACTTTCCACCTCCCAAATCCGAAAATTTCATTAGAGCGTACGGTTAGCACCATATCCCTCGCGCTCCTTCCACTGTACTAACTGCCAACCATTCTGAAAGATAGCATATGTGGAGATACATGACAATACGAATTTTGAAGCTTTGTCATATTGCCTTGGACCATCGTCTTTCTTCTCCGGTTTCCAATATGACTGCAGCACTGTTTGCAGTTCAGTAACACTCAGCCTACTTGCACAAAGGAAGTGACCTATGTCCTTCGATCGATCAGTGCCTAAGGCTATTATTTTCTCCACAAGCTGCAGTCTTGCACAGCTGAGTGATTTCGAAATTTTGAGCAATACTTTTCGAAAAATGGCCATCGCTATTCTTATTGGATTCACTTTGGAGCACGATTTCTGCAATTCATTCATGACATTTTGCAAAATCAAACCCTCAGTCTCATCATTAATATGCTCTGCATGCAGGTCATCCTGATTTTTCTTCAACTTGCGCTGCGTCTGCGTTTCTGCCATCATTCAGCTGGTTGTCTTGGTTTTACACAGTTGTCCCACTTTTTTGCCTGTTGCTTTCTTGATTTGGTACACGGAAATAAATATAACCTGTTTCCTGCGAGTTCTCTACAGTATTGCCTACATCTATATCGTCTAGCTTTTCATCACAGGTTGTTTCTCCGGAAGACTCTTTCTTTAACATAGGTACACGGTGGAGGGTCATTCTTCACCTGCAGCATACGCGCAATATTACCGCGTCCTTTACCACTAACTTGGAGCAAACGTTTTTTCTTCAGTTGCCGATGTCTTATATACCTGAGACCTTACGTTTTTTCACTTCCTCCATTCTGCAACATGCAGCAGATATTTTGAATTTTCCTTTTTACATGTGTTCGTCACTCATCGTCAGCGAATCCATTACATTGCAGTTATAGGCCATCTGCGACTTGTCGATGCCACCTAGTACGATGGATCTAGACAAACGCTTCTATTCAGGCCCGTCGTCAGGTGATCTGATCTTCCCAAATTCACACTCGATACCTCCGAACCAAATCACTAGTCTCCACGATGAAGCCATTGTCCAATTCGTTGTGTACTGTGAACTACCACAAAAAATCAAAATCAACACCAGTGCTGTTGATGTGGCGATGGATCTGCTTCTTACCAGACCAACAGGTGAGAATCAGTCTATAACCAATTTAAAACTACGAATCTTCGACAACCACAGACAGGCTTGTAGCCAAGGGGAGCATTCGGGCCCCTCTCCCCCCAATTTTTCTTATGCTCGCCAAATTTTGTTTTGCCCAGAAAAAAATGTTTTAAGCATATAGTAAAAGCAAAAACCTTTCCCTAAAAAGTATATTTTGCCCACCACAAACCTAAAAACCTGACTGCGGGCCTGACCACAGACCAGTGAAAAAGTAAAAATTTGCACCAGAAGATTGCTTTTCTGCTCATATTTATATGATTTAAGCGGAATGAGTTAATCAATAAGCTACGCAAAACAAGGCTATAAACCTACTGTGGACTCAGGGACTGCATTGGTAACACAGTTGAACCTTGCTTTTCGCTATGAGACTAGCACAATCTTGCGTCAGTTACGAGTTTTACATATTCCATTAGACTACTCTCTTTCCTTGCAAAACTACCGTCGGGCATTAGAGAAATAAACTTGTAACAAAAACAGACCAATTTTGCACAGCCCAGCGGCAAATCGAGAAGTGTGCTAGCGACTGCGTTTGTAGTTCCAAGACAGGAGTAGTGGCTAGACACAGTTCTCATGCGGGAAAGAAATAATGGAACAGTAGTATTATTACAAAACGATAGCACTGTTGATATTGTTCGATAATAGAGTGGTTAAAACTCCTCCACGTAAATCCTGCAGTGCAACGAAAGGCAAAGCATTGTTTAGTTTACAGTATTTTTAAAACACTGTTTCTAGGTCGATAAGCACCAAAAAGGGTGCACTTCATATATATGGGGCGCCACAAACGTTTAGGGGGAAAGTTGTCCCAAACCGCCCCTCTGGATCCGCCACTGATAGCATTATTCTCAAACAGAATCGCAACTTCTATAAATGTTAAACTGTGATTACACGGATGAAACGATCGGTAGAGTAAGTTCGAAGTTTTTTCTTTATTAAAATACCAACCACATGCTTGCAAGATGCCTTCTGAAGGTGAAACCTCTAGCAAACACTTGATAGCACACACAACAGTAGAAGTGCCCCTTTTTAAGATTTTTTTTCGTATTGTTTTGCGATTCAAATAACATGGAACACTAAATGCGGAGAACGTAACACGAAAAATTAAGTTCGTGCATTTAATGAACGTACTGAAACGTACATTATGTTTGATTAAGGTAATCATATAAAAGCTTCATGTTTGTTGTCATTTCAATACACACAAGCACAAGGACAACAAGTGTAAATTATCCATGATTAAAAATATTTCCATATGCTTTACTGATAGTAGAACAACATCATATAACCATGCGTAACTGCTACATCCATGTGCCACTTGACAGTTTCTGGAGAAAGCTCTTCGGCTGATGAGCACAAACAACAAATTTGCCCATTCAATAATTTTTCACAACATTCCAAGCTGGATCCATAGAAGAAACTTAATGCAGAAACCGCTGCAATTGATCTTTTCATCATTCATATTGTTAACCTATACAATAAAACAGTACACCTTTCAAAAACATTAAAAAACAAGTTGTGAGGTGGAAAAAAGTAAATAAACACAGCAGTAAAAGAAGCATGCAGTACATTTAAGTAACATTCACCAAAACAAACCAGATACTTCTTACATTAACCAGGATATATGGAATATCCATATTTTATGGAATATGGAATTGTAGCATAAATTAAGAATTATACTAAGACGATTCTGGACATACGCATTTTGAACTTGGAACATATCTAGGGAAGAGTCAAAGTTTTGACATAGCCGTATAACAAACTTCTTCAAAACAACGCAAAATGCTGTGCATGTAAAATTTCGAGAACCATTTTCATCTACTAAATATGTCAAAACTTGTTGTAAACTTCTGATCCATTCAACAATAAGAGTATCAAAGCATTGCTATCACATATTCGTCACCTGCAAACAGTATAGGGATTGTCCTCATATTATGAATAGGTTTTTTTCGGTTAATTATGTTTAGCTATATGCATTTTTGTGGTTGCATCTGTCTTCTCCAGGAGCGTAATGCTTATGTTTGCTTGTTTTTTGTCAGTTGTGTGCTTTGTACATTGTATTTTTGCGTTGCGACGCTTATCAAGTGTTCATGCGTCGTGGCACTGTGTTTGAGTTAACATGAGTTTTGGGCGCCTCGACTGTACCAGTCAAGGGTTTTTTCGGCGTCCTTGCTAGTGTATTCTAACAGTGTTTGCTTCCGCGTTGCTTTGCTGTATCGCAACAAACTTACTTTTGAGTGGGTGAAAAGGGTTTATCGGTACATCTCTACTTGTAACCCACGTCATTTATGTTTGCCAGATTAAGTCATGCGGTGACTTAAGTCATGCGGTTTTTTAAGTCATGCGGTTTTTTAAGTCATGCGGTGATTAAGTCATGCGGTCAGTGATGTATTGAATTAAGTCATGCGGTCTGTGATGTATTGAAAATTTTAATGGCAGGTTCAATTCCTGAATTGCTTTTTGTGCTTTTTCAGATGTGCTTTGTGCTATTTATTTCGTTG
>JGI24159J19872_10005049_pt1 | contig 16979 bp, 10 predicted proteins | sample Ectturendosymbi4_FD_19872 | JGI IMG/M metagenome (IMG submission 19872) | reverse complement strand
CAGTACTGTTTGGGGGCAAACCACCATCCGTTATTAGCCTATGTAGGCTACTAACCGTTAATTTTGTATGCAAATTGCAACAGCAATTTCCAGTAGACAATATTGACATTCAAAAACTACAGTGAAACAGCAGTCTAGCGTACTACAAACAGTACAACCAGGCCATGTTACGTAGCCTACAGAATGTCACTGCACTCCCCAATCACAGAGCGGTTTGATGTCGTTATCAGGGGCGTAACGAAGGGGGGGGGGCACAATTCCTCGGGCGCCAAATCACTATGGGGGCTCCGAAAAGTTCCAACAATGTCGCAAGCACTTTCTTCAATACAGTAAATCTTCTTCCGAAAGAGCTCAGGGTCAAATATGGGGGCGCCAAACTTCCTCCTTGCCCCAGGAGCCATCTAACCTCGTGACGCCCCTGGTCGTTATTACTGCAATATGGATTGCAAAACTACGGTAAGTCAAAACGAACACGTTATACCATTTCAAAACAGCAAACGTGATTTAAATTCACTCTTGTATCATCCAACCAATGCAGGTGTTAAGGCAACTGCTAAACCTAAGGCGCCTTCTTCGCGAACGCACTTTAACCAGGGAGCTCACTTACGAACCACGCAACTGCGAGCGTGCTGTGCTCACTTTTGTAGCAGCGCGGTGGCTGCTACATGCGACGCGCTACGCGTAACAACCCTAGTAGCACGAAAGCTACGGGGAGCTTCCTTTAGCCCAGTGCGTAAGTGCGCAGGCAAGCCGCTTCTTCACTTTCCCGAAAGCTCATTCGATCACCCAAGCATCTGGTGATTCAGCAGTAATCGTGTAACGTGACCAGATAAGTGAGCTAATGAGCACTCAAAGCGTCATGTGAAAAGCCCTAAACTGTTGCCATGACGTTTAGCACCGCTACATAGTGCTGTGATATGTACCACGTAGACGGATTCATAAAATGTATAGGGGGTGGGAAGCTGCTAAGGATCAGTGGTCATTTTGGCTGCAGAGTGCAGACCAGACCTCCCGAGAGAAAAGATACTTATAGTGCAAAGCAGGCCCGTAACCAGCTTGGGACACCAGGTGGGGCGAAGAGTTTTCTAAAAGGGGCCTAATTTTTTTAAAATATGTCCAATAGTTTTAAACTATGTCCAACACTTTTTCTATGGGGGTCGAAAAAATTTTAGGGGGGTTCGTCCCCCTGCGCACCCCCTGGTTACGGGTCCGGTGTAAAGGAACAGTTGGTTAATAGAAATAGTTAAAGTCTATTGCTCTGAATATAAGGTTTTCTAGGCGCAATGCATTTACATGATTGATGGAGGCAAAATGCAATGCAGGCAACTTTAAACCGCTAGAAGAATTTGTTTTAACTTTTCCACATAAAATTTTTGGAGTTTCCACCTATATTGTAAACATTCGTGCTAGCAAAAGATGGAATTGTGTCACGACAGTTATGGACTGGTGCAGCATTGCAATGGTGTCACCAAAATTTAAGAAGGCTGAGAGCGAGGCGTCCAATCATGCGTTTGGGAAATGCAGTTTCAGCCAATGTGATGATTCATGTGTGGAAACGGATATTCGTTTAATGCTCGTTAGATGCATAATTTGCAAATGCGATTGGAAACTGAAGGCGTCCCATACATTATGCTTGAGTCAAAATCCACCAGTTTTAGTGAACGCAACCAAAGGAAAACTAAGTACAGTACCGTAAGATGACAGCAATACTTCGTGAACTACTTTCGTAGTTACAGCATTATTGAATCAATGCGCTTGGTTAATACACACCAACAAAAAAAGAGGAATACCCACAATGCTTCCAGTACTCGAGTGGCATTTTTTGTACTCCGCGCGCACTATAAAAAGTGTCAAACACGGTTTATTTTTTATTTGTAAAGGTGTTTGTGTCAGATTTCTATTGCACTGCACTCCAGCATATTCTGACCTAAGTTTGAACGTGGTTTTGATAATGCAAATGCCGAGTTTTAGTTTGTCTCGTATTATACGGATGAACATCTGTGATGAGTTTGAAATAATCGTTGTGTAGCCAGCAGCTTACATTTATTGTATTTATACATGATTTTATCCACTTCAAGACTGTAATTATCTTTTAATTGAAGGATGTTCTGTGTTTTATAAATGCTGGTAACTTAAGAGTCGCAATTTGAGATTTATTCAAACATCTCATCGCGCTATTCAAAATTACTGAAATTGGCTGTAGATGACATGAAGTTGCTCCCTCTCAGGCCATAATTCCGTTTTGTTCCCATGAGTTTATTGGGTTATGATGCAACATACTAAGTGCTTGTACTCACATAATGTTTAACTTTTTACATTACATCAACATACTTTATTTAGATATAGTACGACAAAATCGTTTGTAATTGGAACTTTGCAGTCACGCCATTATGTTTAACAGCGGGGCAAAAATCTTTCATTGCGCTAACAGCGGTTTTTGCTGTGCGCAATACATGTCTTGAATTGCATTTTCAGGGTAGAGCAAAAATGAATTAAAAGTTCTTAACACTTAAGGTAATTGACGAAGTAAAATAAGCTATTTTTGAAAATTGATGTCAGTGTTATTTGCGAAAGTTGAGAGCGAGTATAAGTATGTTTTCGCAATTCAATCTTTATAGAAATTGTGCAGAAAGCGCTAAAGTTTCAAGTTTTAATGGCCGCCGATGATGTCTTACAATCAATCAATCACAACGGCCCACATCAGACCCCTCTATAAAGTTTGTTCCACCATCCCTAGTATTTGTTCCGATCCCCATCTACGCGCATGAATATTGGGAAATGACCGAAACAGTGACGTAGCCACCCCAAAGGTTTTTGGGGAGAAAAATTGAGGGGGCTAAAATGTTTGCTTTTAGGCGAATAAGGCTATTTTGTTTGGGGCGCCGCTTCCCAAAGCACAAAGTGACTATAAATACAAAAATTGGAAGCGGCCGTAGCCCCCCCTGGCTACGCCTATGGACCGTAATAATGTTATCACAAATGCAATCAGCAGATATTTTCGGAGAGTTCCTGGTATAGGAAACCTCACGAGAAAGTGCGCATCTGTGAAATTTGTAAAGGCCTGAATATCGCCACTTTTCCTCCGACCAGCAAGGTGCAGCTGTGATGATTTGGCCACGAGGCCAGAATACACTAAAATATTTGGCAAGGCGAATGCTGTTGGTTATACCCACAGAAATGCGCCCAGGAGGCTTTCTGAGGTCCAGTTGCTGGCGTAGTTACATCTCCAACCTGGTTCGGACGCGCTTTCATGTGAAGTGGCAGAATCGTCAGAAAGGTTTCTCAAAACTATGGGCATTTCGAGGTCTCTTAGAGCTGCTATTCCCGCAACCTTTTCAAGAGGAAATGCGGATTTGAAAATAAATGAAATAAGCTTTTGCTATACGTCTTCACTTGTGTGCATTTCTGTGAAAAGCCTATGCTTAGCAATATATTGGAATCTCAGATTATTTTATGCCAAATATTTCTCCCACATTGGCAGAATATTTTCTGTCGACAAACAAGCACGCTTTTCATCACTTCAAGCCTCGCGCGTTTCTAGTGGGCATGTTCTAAGACACTTGGTCGTTTGGGACCAGTTTTTGTTCGATCTATTGTGCTTCGCGCGGCATGACGATAATTGCTTATTTCTTCGGAATTGTCCAGGGCGATGCCAGTATTCCTCAAAGGAAAGACGTATTCGATATGCAACCCTTTGTGGAACCGTCCCCCGCTTCACTTGCCCCAGTAGTGAGATTGCCTTCACCCAGTGAGGTCCATCCAAACAACGTGTCGCGAAAAAGAGGTGCTACAAAGCAGAAAGGTGTGATGAAAAGCATTTTTTATTTTTCAGGAATTGCTTGCGTTTGTTTCATATTTCCTCTTCATTCATGTCTTTTTTGTAGGCGCACCAAATTCAAAACTTGTTGTTAGATAATCACCAATTTCAAGCACGAAATGTTTGTTACTTTTACTTAGCGTAAAAATTTAAGGCCATTTCCCTCAAATGCTATTTTAAAAAAATAATTGGAAAACCATTCAACTTTCGGGATTATTTCAAACTAGTGCTCAAGTTATATCGAAATAATTTTCAAAACTCTGTAACTTTTGATATCGCTATTAGTTCTTCATAAGTGCTTTTGCCATACACACGTTCTTGCAGACTTTACGCAAGCTCTGTTTGAAGCTCAAGTCTCTCAACCTTCGACTTTCGATCCGTATTTGTGCAAAGTAGAGGTTGGTTGTTTCACTTTTTTTTAATTAACACAATCTACATTATATAAAGGACATCTTATTTTTTCTGTTTTTCTCAACGTGCAAACGTTGTATTATATTACTCCTTTATAAATAGCGCATTTGAGAAATTAACAAGTGTTTTCTCGGTATGGATAGAGTTTACATGGAGTTTGTTGTTTGCTTGAGTTGTTGTTACAGTACATACATTAGTGTATCTACGTATAGTTTATCAAAGTTTCTCTGGGCAATTACTTACTAGATAACGTGGACCTAGCAGGCCCAGATCATAACGGTTGTTGACTTAAACTGCCTATCAACATTTTTCAACAAACAAAAGGTGATGCCTGTTAGAATTCAACGTTATTTCAAATGCAAACTTCATGAAATGCTTTTTTTAACGTTTTCCGAATAAGCTGCCTGGTGCTCTAAGGTGACCCAAATAGAGCAACATTTTAGATATTCCCTAGGCTTAGGTCGTCAACTAACGTTTGTGTTAAGGAAGGCGAAAGTTATGTAACTTAAGTGATCGAGTTAATTTCGTTTGTTTTTCAAGTTACGAGAATTAGAAGATCAGCTTCTCCACAGTATGTATCTTTTGATAATTGTAGTTGCAAACTAACTACTTAGGAACAACTTCTTTAGTGTTGTTCCATGTCCCATTCAAGACCTTAGGGAGTTTTCAGTTTTTACTATTTGCTTTGTTTCACTCATGTACAAACATGTTCACAAAAGAAAACGTTGGTAAAAATAGAGTAGATTTTCGGGAAGCTGCACGAAAACCTCTCCGAACATTCGCGGATTCTGAATGTAGTGCCATTATCGAGGCCTGGATATCCGATTTTCGTCATTTAAGTTTCGGTGCGTGGATGAAGAGTTAAATTAATATTTCAGTTAAATCCCCATCAACCACTCGTTTCCTAGTTATACTGTACATACATATTGTGAAATTTTTCCTTTCCCAGCCGATAGCCTATCGATATTATTTCACTCCTTTCGTTGAGTCTTGATGGTCCACGAAGCAAAGTTACTCACTAACTTTGATGACACAATTTACTTGACATGAAATTTCCCTTGTTTGCAGTCACAGATAAGTCAATGCGCAGCAATTACCGGCACAACAGTGAAGTTGGGCTGGTCATCCTCATGCTAACTGTTCATTTGCACTAAGTCAGAAAATCTTGAGAGGTTCGAAACAACCAGGTTGTTTGAAGCCGAAGTACTGTCTTTTATTTGTTAAGTTTCATTGTCTTTTGTAAGTTGGAAGGATAAAAGTTAATCAATTAAATGTGCTCATGCTGTTGCTGATTCAGTTTACAAAAAATTTCTCGCAATGGCATTTGTGAGAAGGGTAATGGGCTCAGGTAATCTGTGTACGCCTGAGACAGGGTTCCCACGCGGTATTGAAAGTATTGAAAAAGTATTGAATTTCAAAATTGGTTTTCAAGACCTTGAAAAAGTATTGAGTTTGGCCAAAATGTACGCTAGGTATTGAAAAAGTATGGAAATTCTAAATCGAAAAGAAATCTTGAATATCTTAGCAGAATTTTACTGACGGCAAAGCACTTACGCAGTGTTATGTGATGTGAAAAATTGAGTTTCATAATCAAGAATTTTGAAATATTAAGGGAAGTGATGGTATTGAATTTTTTAAATTTAGTATTGAAAAGGTATTGAAAAAGTATGGAAAATGATTTTTAAAAATGTGTGGGAACCCTGCTGAGAGGATCAACAAGAGGATCAATCTGTGTACGCCTGAGAGATAGAATCGAAAGCATCAAGCTTTCGATTCTAAAACAAAGCAAAAATTGATTGTAAATATTTTTTTCAAAGATCTATTACGGTGCAACGAAAAAAACTTATTTGAAAAATCAGTGTGTACCAAAAATCATGGAAATGTATAAGAAAGTTTTACCAAAAATCATTTGTCGTTTTTGATAAGCTGCAACATCTCCATTTTTTTGGTTTACTCCATGCTTTTTTCTCATATACCTGAAAATACCCCAAGTGGGGTCTATTAAATGCACACAAGTGCGTTTTAACCAAGTCGCCGTGTTTGAGCAATCTTGTTCTTTTTCTTGCTGCCTTACTGTTGATCCGCTCAAACTTGTCATTTCAAGTGTTTTCTTTATTATTACATTTGGAACAGTAATTTTTCAGACGGAAGTTTTGAATCTTAACATAGCTTTTGGCCTCTTTTCTTCAAAACGCGAATATTAACACTTAAAGAAAATAGCTACTTTGTAGGGATGAGCATTTACATCATCATCTTGAAATCATGGTGCTTTTATATTCATTGGAGAATTTCTTCATTTACAAAAAAAAACAAATATTGTGTGCACTGACACTGCTTGGCATTTGAAAACCCTGATCGAGGTGCTCTAAATGCTGATGCCGTTGGTACATTGTGCAAGGCCGCAAAAGAACTACGCAAGTGACAATTTCAATAGTCGCGGTGGTTGCTACAGGCTGTAACTGCCTGCACATGAAAAATCACTTTTTTCAGGAGGTCAGCTCAGGAGCATCAGATTATGCAAACATTTTGTGAAAGACGACGTCAGCTTTTTCACGAGTGGTGGCGCTAAAGCTGCAATTCCACATTTTCACTTCCTAACTCTTTATCCAAGTTGTTTTGAAAGCTTTGTTATGCTTTTTCGTGACTTTTAGCTGGCAGCTATTTTATGTTGCCACATTTAGTTCATAAAAGGCAAGGTTTCAAATGAGTTACAGCAGCCTGATTATGCCTGTCGGGTGGATTTTCTAAATAGACCACTTTGATCGAAAATCAGCATGAAATTTACTCATCCCAGCGTCAACGTCGTATTTGTGACGTAAGATTATTTTGAATTATCTACTTCAGGAGGGAATCAGTAAAAGTCTGACGATGAAGGAAGCAGATATCTCACTTGATGCTTTCGATCCGTTGAAAAATTGAAAAGAATTGCGTCGCTTCCTGCGTAATTCAAGCGGTCGGCTCTTTATCACAGCCTGGAGCAGCATCACCACCAAGCTGCCACTATATACATTCATCTGTATTTTTTATAGTTAATTTTGTAAGGCATTTCAACTTCGGTGAAAAAACTGTTGTTTTCTGTGAGTGTTAGGCAACGGCGAATGGTAGTTATTCGTCATATTGTGTATTGGTAAAATCGTACTTTTTCTAACAGCCATGAACTTGGTTATTTTGTTTATCTCTGTTAAATATCTGTTGCACACAACACCGATCTGATTATCATGTATGTGGATTTTTGCTGAGAACTTTGAAAGCGAAATGACATCAGGTGCTCAGTGAACTGCAATGTGCAATTTTCAAATCTTCACTTCCACACACCGTGCATGCAAAAAGAATGAAGTTTGAGTTACAGAATTTCATATGAATTGAATACGTGAAACGGCGTTGCTGGTCAATGTGAGACATGGTGTTTGCATCTGAGAATCATGGTTTGAGTTTGAAATGTGATCTATGCGAATGGAGAAAGATGTAAAATGCTTTAGCACGTAGTGCAACGTCAATTGCGTCATGCATTTTAACGATTTTTTTAATGTTATGGGTTGGGTTTTTCTTCCTGATGTATTTACTTGGAAGGTCTGCGATCAGCCAGGCCGCATGTGTTGCGTTTCCTTGCCCCATGGGACCAGAACAACAAAATAAATTCACGTTGAAAATCGAAAAAGTTTGTCAAAATCGATTATGGTGGTGTCACTGCTCCAACATATTGCTTCATTGAGAAAAACGTAGCCAGCTACCAGCAACGGGGTGATAAAAGTGCAATAGAACAATGAACGAGAATGAAGGTGGGCTCGGTTTGCACTCAGGCGTCTTGGGCCATACGGCCCTGTAGTTATAAGTCTTGTTTTTTGCGTGTGTAGGCTGTACAAATATTGGATGGCAGCGCCGCATATTAGTTTTTTGAAGGATTTTGTAAAGACTTGTCGTTACGAAGGGATTAGAGGCTAAGATCCTCTGATGAAAATTCAAAAAAGTTTTACGCTAAAGTGTTAAAAGTTAATTGAATAATCTTGCCTAAACTCTGACTGGAGATTCTTAATCACTTCGCTTAGCTCAAAAAGACCTTAGCTAGTGGCAACAAGCCTGGTTTGTTTTTCGTTTTGACAACTGGGACATTGTTTAGACTACGTGGAGTCAATAACCACAGTAAAATGATTCATAGCCCCAATAGTAAAATGATTCATAGCCCCAATAGAAAGCCCACCGTTTGCTTTCTGTTTCGAAAGACCTGCAAAACGTAGAGCTGCAGGTGGAGCATATATGTTTGACTGCAGGTAAAAGTGAATCCAATGCTCCGTGTGTGTGTGTTTTCTTTAGCTGTAGTTAACTGTAAATAGATCTGATTTGTTTTGGTATTGCAGAAAATACTTGTATTTTCTCCTGGCCGCCTGTATTTACCCAAATCCTTATGCTTTCTAGCATTGTCTAGGGGTGCACAACATAACAGTTACGTGGTACATTTACATGAAGCTTAATGGTTATGCTAAAGCCAATTAAATGTTTTTTCTTGCCAGGTCATTTTAACAATGCGGCAAAACGCTGATGCCTAAACTGATTTGTGGATGGTTTCTGTAAAAACCCTATGATTCGCCGAAACGTCTCTCAGAAAAATACACGAAATTGTGCCTTCGTTTGAACTAACGAAATACCTGTATTTACTGCAGTCATTGCAGTCAGACGTTGCTAAGATTGTGGCAGAGTTTTAAAATTTAATGTTAAGAATTCAACTGATAGCGTTGTTGCATGGCAGTAACATGTCCTAGGTAAGTTTTTATTATGGATGAACATTTTTATGAAACTTGATTCGAATTTAAGGGTATATCTTGTTTCGACAAAGTTCGTGTATATTTTTTGTTATAACGCAAGCATATGGTCTGGCGTATCATTTTTACCGACCCATTTGTTGTCCTAATATTGCTTTGATTAAGACGGAGGCTAATCTTCCCAAAAAGTTATCAAGCAATGCATTCTTCAATTTTAATAAAGTGTTGCATTTAACGATTTGACCTTCCTTCGGGTGTTCCTAGTTAGACGTTACTGTCTGATTGTTTCTCACCTAATGCTTGTATTGTCTTGTTGTCTTTCAATTATTTTCTGTCAAGCATTGTTTTCTTTTGTATACGATATGGAACATTGTTGTCAAATACACTTTTTTGATTTGTCCTGTTATGGAAGCAAATGTGTTTTTATCATTCATGTTTGTGTGGCAAAAACGTGCTGTGTAATACTCTATGTCTTAACACTAACAGACCCAAATTAGCAATTTTCAAGCACAAGCAATTCATGGCTCAATTTGTGACAAACTGGCTATGTACCTCTTACGCGTTTTTATAAGTCGATGAACACAAGAAATTCCGCGGAGGTAGAGCGCTGCCATGCTGGCGAGCCTGATTGCAAGAGTCGGCTTGCTTTTTTGTTTCTAAAGTAAAACATTTCTGAGGGTCCACTAAAATTAGGAAAAAAAACAGTGTCCGATTGATTTGCCACTTGTCGGACACAACTGGTGGAATCAAGAAAATTTATCGTATTTTTTTCCGAATTTTAGGTCATCTGGCAACCTTGGCTGTAACAGATGTAGCCTACAATGAGAATAAGCATTATGTCATCACGTAAACTGCTCTATCTCGAGTCCTCGATGTACTTGACTACCACCTGCGTTTGGTCGGATCGTTGTTGTGTGCCACATTGGTTATCGGTTCGGTGCAGTATTTCCTGAAATCAACTAGTTAAAGTTTGCCAGGATTTATTACTCCGGCAGCTTCAAAACGAATCTTTTTCGTGGTCTTGTTTTCTCGTAAATCTACGTGCGCAAAAGAGTGATTTACGTTAGAGTTGGATGGTCTTGTGAACCTTTTAAGTTCATCGCCATATTCATAGGAGATAGGGGTTCAAGGAGTGCCGTCGCACCCTCACTTTACAGGTTTGCGAAAAATCGGGCAAAATTTAGTAAAAATCGTTCAAAGTTCTTGAAACAAAAAGAAGTTCTCTTATAAATCTGACAGATTAACATAACTATTTTTTTTAATTTTTTGAAAAAATGTAAAAACTTGAAATTGCCGTTACTGCATACGGTTCGTGAAAGTGCATGCAGCAGTATTTCCCAACTTGTATTGCTCAGTTTAAAACATTTGATTTGTGATGCCGGCCGGATTGAACTTTTGTCTCAGGTAAACTCCGAAAAATCGGGCAAAATTCGCATTCTTAAACGTTTTTTGTTCCCTACGGCTATGTTTATCAAAAATTGACGGTGTACCCCCAACAAACTAGTTTGCGTCCGCTACTGTTTGCAGGGTTGTCTGCAATATCACTGACTGTTAAACCAGATTATGAACTGCTGATGATTGAATGAAGTGAATAAAGGTCAATGAAGGCTATGTCAAGCAAGGATGAAAAGGGTATAGAGACTTATACAGACACTGTTGCTGACCTTCTCTTAAGGTTGCTTAATATAGATCTGCACAAGAATGTTAACTCAAGGACAACATTGATCAGGCGATTCTAGAATACTACGATGAGGATAAAATTTATGCAACACAAGAGAGACTACATAAAAAGCGGAATATGGCAGGTCACCCTCTGGAAAAATGCGAAAGAGACAAAAGAGGCACAGTAGAATCTTTAAGGCACATGAACACTATTTGACTTAAAGGTTCTCACAAGTTAAAATTAGCACCGGCAACAGATAACACAACATTCCCGCCACTACATACAACTGATATTATCACCGCTGCCACTTATGGAAATCTGAAACAGTTTAAGTAGAAACAAAAAAGCTGAAAACCAACAAGGAGAATACAGAAGTACTGGAAAACTTCAAAACAAAAAATGAAAACGGTTTAAATACTTCAAGAGCGTCTAGTATCGGTAGCAGCTAATACCATTGAGCTTAAACACCTTTCACCATCTTCGTCTCGAGTCACGCCAAGCTCATACGTCCGCTCCAATGTTCCACGCACAATCTTGCACTGGGGGCCAGAACAGCAAGGTTCACATTTGCACGATGTTGATAGCAGGGGACAGGAAATAAGATGGGTGATTGTTTGTGCCGCCACACAGAAGCAGCTGGTATCAACGTCCGTTTTGCAATCCCACTTAACCAGATTGGCTTTGCAGAGGCCCATCGCAGTTCTCGGGCAGCAGGCCCAGAAAGGCCATATTTCGTTGGAGCCAGGGAGGAGATTCCTGTGGGATGATGGCCAGCTTGTTTGGTTTTTCTGCGAGATGTTCTTGTCACATGGATAGACGCTGGCTGTGAGCTTGGTTGTTGAATGCGTTAACGCACTTGAGAAAGCTGTGCCTAGATTTCAATCTTTTACTTGGTATTACTGTACATGGTTGAAGAGTGGATGTAGCAGATCGCTTTCCTGCTTCAGTTTCTCTTGTTGGGATGCCATGGTTCTTTTGATGTACGGAGTAGCTATGCCACACAGCAAGCAGAGATTCTCAGAATGAATTGGTAGGTTTTAGGCAGCCAGTGACAGCACGGCATGCGCTATTCAGGGCTTGGTCAGTAGCGGACACAGGCTAATTTGATGGGGGCGATGCGATATCGATTTGCAATGAACCCAATGCTTCACAGGACCATATTGCGTAAATCAATCACTTTCGCATACGTACATTTACGAGGAAACAAGTTTAAGCTTGGTTTAGAAGCTTGAGTGATAAAACTGGTCAAACTTTTACACTGCACCGCTACGGAACCAACAAGCAATGTGGCACATAGCATCGGTCTGACGTAGTCACTGGCGTCGGCGCAGGTACATGGAGGACTCGAGATAAGCAGTTAATGTGACAACATAATACGTATTCTCATTGTAGGTTACGTTTGTTACATCACAATTACCGGTGGCAGTAGCCAGCATAGTGTAGTAGTGCTGTTTGACTTGTATGTTGCAGCAAGTGAGCGTAGTCACTTGGATGCGGCTTAGATCAGTGCTCTTCAAATGGGGAACCTTGCAGTTTGGAGTAGTCTGCAACACCCATTGTGATTTCAGAACCGCCGTCAGGAAGTCTTCACTAGGGAGGCTTTACGTTTGTGCCGGGGGGGCTTGATACTAAAAAGTAATAAAACCTCCAATGATTTATAGTGTTTCATATTTCAATTTGGGGGGCTTAGTACTTTGTTTGGGGGAGCTAAGCCCAACAAAGCCTCCCGTAGCGACGGGACTGAGTAATTTGTGTATAACATATGTTATTGCAGGTAATTTTGATGAAATAATGACAAGAAGCGGGTTGATTCTGTGGATTTTGAAACTGAAATTAAGAGAACGGAAAGAAACAAATAATTCGTAATGCGTGAAAGCACGAAAGTAACGAAAAACCAAAAGCGAGAAAGCACGATTATTCATGGGCGTCCGCAGAAATTTTTCCAGGGCGCAAGGTCAACATTTTGTTTATCATTTTCAAATTGCTGATCAGCGTTTCCTCTAAGATAATTTTACACTGAGTAAATATTTGTTTTAGTAAGCATGATTATTTTAGGACTGAGTAAGTGGAGTTTTCAATGAATTACAGACTTTGTGAATTATATGATAAATATACATGATCTTTAAAGAAAAAAGCATTGGATTGCCATGGTTTTCAACTAACCAAAAATTATTACTCTTTACTTAGCAAGCAAGGGCGCACCCAGCTGATATATTCAACTGCACATGTTTTTGAAAATTTCGGGGGGAATTGCCCGATTGCTCTCCCCCTAATTGCGGGATCAGCTGGCAAGACTTGTCAGCATAACTTAGAAACAAGAACTGCAAACGTCTGGGATCTCGTCCAAAGCGATCAATAAAACCTTGCTACGCAAACTGGACAATTAAGTAGACCTGTAGGTTGACACGACTACGGACAAACTTACTAGACATAAAACACCACGCAGGTTTTGCAAAATTGACCTGATGTATTATGAAAACTTGCCACAGCCAATATGACTTTGTACTCAGTATTCACTCAGATGTCAGAATTAATCATTGACGATAAAGACGTATCCCCACAAGCCTGCATAGACGTATTCTAACAAGCCACGTAATTTTGTACTGCATGTAAAGAAACTTGCATAAGTGTAATTTGACACTCAGGCACATTGGTCAGACCCGCACTAATAATGGAATTTTCAAACTTGTGGAAGCATTGACATAGACTCACTATTGCTTCTTTTCACAAAGTACAAATGTACGTGGCTTACCACAATCAGCGTGTCACTGTCTCGCTGCACTACCTGCCAAGATTTGTACGTTCAACAGCAGGGCCGGTCCTAGCAAGTGCGGGCCCAATGCAAGACCTAGGCGCGGGGGCCATCTGGACTTGGACAGAAGTGTTACTGCGTCATCATGCTCAGTCAACCGCGCTATGACTTTTTTGATGAAGGTATTTTAGCAAAATAACTATATCAATGTAAAAAAAGACGGTAATTTATTGGACTTGATCTGTATGTAGGCTACATGAAAACACAATAGTTTCTTTTATGGGGGGTGGGCATAGCTCATGTGTCCCCCAGCTACGGTCATGTTTATGACTAATAGCATAGTACTGTGCTGGAAATTAGACAGTGTACCGCTACCACTCGACGTAATCAAGCCGAAAGTTGTAAAGGAAGCTCTGCAATGGAGCGGCGAGCGCAAGTGCAATGTTACTTGGATCAAACCGAACTGACAAGCTGATTGAACTTACAATGCAATTACTTCGCTCTTGTCGAACGACACTTTCGTTCGAAGAACAAGTGACTTGGAGAAAACTGCTAACATGAGCTGATTACCTTTCTTGCTTTCGCTAACCACAAGCGGGACGCGTTCTTGCATAAAGGTAACGTCTGGGCCAGTGACGTACCCAGAAAATTTTCACGAGGCGGTTTCACTCAGTGGCATATGGTTGTCATTTGTATTTGGTGTGCGCTGTTTGTGACGTCACAATTTGATGTCATATTCATGTTTCCAATCCAACGTTTTCGCGAAATGTTGACAAAATGTGCATGTTCTTCTACATGCACTCCCCTCTCCTTAATTTATGTGCCACTGCACTGAATATAAATTATCAGCACTCCAGGTTAAGATATCAGAGGAAAATACACTCAACGGTTCGACACAGCAGTTCATAACTCCAAAAATATCAAGCTGCGCGTTAGAACAGGGGAGTAAAACACACTCATCACTGCGTCAGAGCAATTTGCAACTGCAAAATTAAGCAACGTAAATGTCTTGTCGAATACGAGCAGCGGAGTATAGAAAGCGTGCGACTGGACTGTTTAACGCACACCCTGGTTTGCGAGATCGAATCTTTCTAAACTACACAAGAATTGAGAATGCCCATAAAGTACGCAAGAAAACTTCCGTTTTGTGATATGTATAGAAGTCCAGCATATTTTTAGTTTTCCTATTTCCCTGTTGAGACGTTATCAAATGCCTGAATGCTTCTATGTTAACAACTGCTGTTTTCGAGCTCGTGCAACAGTTCTATCATGTTACAGAAACTGGTAATGTACCCAGTGCGGTCAGCGCTTGCGCTGATCAGCCACAGCAGACAAAATAAAGACAATTGTTTGGGATGAAGTGAACTACAGTATCACGGTACACAATCTTAAACATGCGTAGTGGACGAAACGTCTGCAAAAATTGGTCAGATGTTTCTGGATGCAGACGATAACCCAGATTCCCACTAAAACCTAATTATTACTTTTTGGTCCATTTGCAATGTTCCTTGAAATGTGCATGCAAAGTCATTCCGTGGTATTTGCATTAAGTCGACATATTAACAAGCAAAAAGTATGCGAAAATAATTAATCTCCTTTGCGCAGGTAATAATGTATTTGTAAAATATCAAGCTCAAGGAGGGGTTTCACCCCAAAAACCCCCCTTGCGTACGCCCTTGGTCTTGGCGCGTGATCAGCTATCCGCTTTATGACGCAATACAGGAAAAAGAAGACTTCACATGAGAGCAACCCATGCATCTGCCCAAAGTTCACCAAAATCCCAAGTTTATATAACAGGGGTTGACAATCTTTCTGACTATGTACCCCTTCAGCATTTCGATAGATGAGCATGTACACTTAAAATTTCCTATGACGAAACAGCTGAATAACATACCAAAAATCTACTGAATTTTTAATAGAACTTTTAGAATTTTTGAAATATAAATGCTGAATCGTTTTTTTGTGTCTCAAAGTTAATTTGTTGCAAATGTACAACAAATGTACTCATTCAGATAGGCGAATGTACCCTTAGGGGTCCATGTATCCCAGGTTGGGAACTTCTGTTATAGAGCTAACTCGTTATGCGTGGGCTTGGAATGCAAATTTTTTTATGAATTTGAAATGTAATGTGCAAAGATTTTTCAACTGCCTCGTCACAGTTGTAGAAACATTTATCAAATGTAATANATAATGCGNCTGGTTGATTGATGAAACAGAANCATATANCTGCCNAATATATTGATAAACAGGAACGAGTGTCCTGGATGACATTCACAANTTTTACTTTGCCTAGTTAAGGTGCGGAGCAGGTTTAAGTGTCCTTTACGTTTATGAACCTGCATGGACTTTTACGTGGTAATTTTTCTACCGATTTATGCTCGCAAATATGCAAATCACAATAAAAGTTTGTTGGGTCGGCAAATGATGAAACTACTTGCACGACCGAACAAATAACGCCGAACAATTTTGTGGACAAAGGAAAGGAGGAAAATTTAAGTGCGAACACTTCACAAAATTTTTACCTAGTTTGCATGAGATTTTTTACCTCCACAGGACCAACTTCTAAATTTTTGTCGTTTGTTTTAATTGGTGTAATAAATTCCATTTTTGACAAAATAAAAAACATATCTAGTCTGTGTCAAAATCTTCCATGAAGCAAAACTCCAGGCCTTTATTAAAACGCAGATTACCCGCAACCAACCAAAAACTTTCCAAGCCAGAAGAATGTTTCGAGAACTGAACAACGTAACGTTAGCAGGGCTGCCATCAAAGTCAATACGACAGACACTCGTCTTGACCTGTTTATTGCGAGTTGAATCACTACACACCTTGTTTGCAGTAGCTGCAGTAGTCTACTTCAGTCTCAACTGGAACTTGTAACAACCAAATTCTATCCATAAAGAGTGCTGGGACGTGGTGGAGTGCAGATACAGCGCTCAACATGAGAATTAAGCACGTTTGATAACGTTCGATAATAATTAATTGAAGAAAAGGAAATTCATCGTTCATTGAAACGAGTTAATGATTTGCTAATAATGAGATTTATAAACCTTTCTACAATTCTCGTGCAAAAGGAACATTTGGCAAAAATAAACAATCTGCCCAACCACCATGGCGCGGGGCCCCCAGAGTCGTGGGGCCCAATGCAGCCACATCGGTTGCATCGGCTTAGGGCCGACCCTGAGCATGTTACATTGCTTTGGTTCATGAATTACTTTGCGTTTAAGATTTTATTCCATATAATTGCTACCCCACAGTAAGATCTACCAATTGCTATACCATGTTCATAATGCTCCTCAGCTGTTCCACAGGCAATGTGGTCGTCACTGATGTCCATCAGCTTGTGTAGCGATTGCTTGTCCAGCCAAGTATCTCCTAGATTCTAGGACCTAGAAGAATAACCCGATACTTAGCGCAAAGTGGTTGTGGTGAATGTATGATTACATTGTCCTTGCCACGTAGTGGCGCCTGCAATCTTGCAATCCTTAATTGTGCCGCTGTGTTCGCCCCGCGGCTGTTGCGTCGTGCTTGCGGTCTCGTAATGCAATACTGCAAAGTGTTCTTTTAGTGCAGTTTGCC
>JGI24159J19872_10005048_pt1 | contig 16981 bp, 11 predicted proteins | sample Ectturendosymbi4_FD_19872 | JGI IMG/M metagenome (IMG submission 19872) | reverse complement strand
CTCGAACCTCGAAAATTCATAACCGCCTGGTTTGATAACAAACGTGTTGCTACGCCTTGTGGTACTGCCGAAGAACATTCTGCAATACACCCGNTCTCGACTTACAATGTTGGTGATTAACTAAGAAAATAAACATNAATATTCTGATTGCTAANGGGGGGGACTTGAACCCCTTCAGCCCCCCCCTGGCTGCGCCTTTGGTTAACTTAGTGTATGTTGGTCTGGAATCTGATATGGAAAGCTGATGATTTNTCTGAAAATATTTTTTAAAGAAAATTTTATTTACCCAGAAAACGTCATTTGGATGTATATGTANATGCAATGGAATCCCGCTAGCACGGCCACCCACTGGAGGACACTGAATTGGTCGTGTTAGCCGCGCCGGAGTGGTCATGTTAGTGGATTTAATCACACTTGCATTCCTAAAGGTTTCATGTATTGGATTTCCAAACGTTCATATCGCAGTTCGCATTAATCTGTCCATGGCAATATCAAACTGCAGTGGGGAGTGATCTTTTTCAAAAATAAAAAGATTAAATGAGGTTCGAGGAAGTTGCATGGGTCAACAGTGGCTCGGTTTTCTCTCCCTGATGAGCATTGAAAATGATATTATAGAGTCACTAGCAGTGGCTTGCAAACAGAAGGAGGAAAGGGGCGACGGCTCAAGGAATCCAAGGCAGAGGGGAATCAAAAGAATGAAATTAGAGAAATTAAAAGGCTGTAACTGGAGATTTTTCCTATTTATAGCAGCTAACACATGGTGAATGGATTTAGCTTTTCGGAATTGTTTTTTTTTTGCCAACACTTCTAGTTTTTACCTATTCAAATTCCAGTAATTTTGACATTTTTCAATGCCAGTGATCAATNCTTTTAGGTGTGCGGCGCACACCCAATCAAACGGACAGTGACATGACTTTTTCCAGATCGTGCGATCAAGCGAAAATCACAACAAAGTCTTGAAAGGCGTATATGGACGTTTAACTAATCTTCGGTGACAAATTTCAAAACTGTCCCATTTCAACTTGCTTGATTAAACTGCCTTTTTGATGCATCTCTTGTTTCCCGTTTCGTTTTTTGATGTGACAACCCTGGATGTGCGCTAAAACAGCCGCACACCTGTGCTTGCAATGTGACATCATTTCGAGCTTCGTCATTAATTGCCAGTTTAGGCAGATTGATCATAACGACTCACACTACCTCGCATCTGTTCTGTCCCCCCAGTAGTTTTACATATAGGCTAGTCACATAATAAAAAATGAAAATTTTTTTGCGTGCTTTATGCGCATTCTAAATTCTTGTGTAGTTTAGCAAGTTTCACACTGTCATCCCTGGTTGTCCGCCATTCCAGCCGCATACCTTCTTTGCTCAATTGATGCTGTTCGACGACACATTCGCGCAGACTTATAGCTTTGCAGATGTGAACTGCGCTGACGTAGCATTGTGTTCTACTCTCTTCTTTTAACACGTTGCTAGATATTTTTGCAGTTACTGTATAAACTGCTCCGTGGTAGCGTTGATTTCTGTTTTTCTCCGGTCTCTTAACTTGAAGCGCTGATATAATTTATGTTGATTCCAGGGACACATTGTACAACAACGACGAAGGAGAATGCGTGTAGAATAATATGCAGATTGAGTCAACAAACTTTGCCAAAACGTTGGTTTGCAAGCGCATATATGACGTCTTCTTTTGACGTTGCAAACAGCGTATATCCAGTAACAATGACCACCATGCACTGCTGCTCAATACTAGATTTTGGTATAGTAACAGGCATAGGCATCAGTGTTGCCACTTCTGATGTTTTCGGAGAAATTTCTGATGTCTGACGTTTTGGCGACAAATCTGATGTTGACTGGGCTGTTGTTTTGTTTCTTTACCACATTTCCTCTCATTTTAGGATAAAAATAAGTCAGATTTCTTTTACTCAATCTGTTCCCTCATGTATGTTTGTTTATCGTTCTAAACTCAAGAAGCTCTTTTCGCTACGTTGACAATAACATTTTTTTGTTACTCATGCTGCACTTCTCCAATTAATGACACTCTTCGCTGTGCTTCGGATTCAACGAGGTTTCCGGGTTGCCAATTTGGCTTTTTTGAAGCCAGATTTTGAAATTCTGGCTTTTTTGAACGCACTTGGCATTGTCTGAAAATCAAAAAAAGCCAGACAACAGCTGGCTTTTTTTACGTTTTTTTAGTCGGAAAGACTTGTCTCTGGCAAAACATTATCTGAGGTGCATATTCATTACAAATCTCTTCTATGACGCTGCAGGGTGCAAAGAATATTGCAAAGATTTTTCTGTTGCTCTAAAAATGTTCAATTTAGTTAATAAGAAACAAATGTATGACGGTGTAATTACGAGGAAAGAAAATGCTTCTAAAGATAGATATTGTATTATGTCGATGTTTCTGACATGTTTTAATATCCATTTTTGTTTGGTTATGCATGTTTCATGTGCATATGTCTTAAGACTGCTATCTGGCTGATTGGGACAAAGTCTGGCTTTTTTCTGTAAAGACAGGTTGGCAACCCTGCGAGATTTGTCACGTTTTGTTAGATATGGGTAATGAAACCATTTAGCTTATGAAACTGCAACGTAGAAATCTGATGTTGAAGAAGGCAACAATCTGATGTTAACGAGACTGACCCCAGTGGCAACAATGCGTACAATTAAGCAGTCGCCCCGCGTATCATCAGACCTGTACACGCCACTGGTCACTAACCTTCAGTGATTTGATCAGCGACTTTGCTTTTAAAAACGCTCGCAAAAATTCCATGTAACGTAACCAAACACCACTCTAAGATGAAAGATTATTAGTTAATTTGTACATACATTATATTGTTGAGCATCCGAAAGGCGTATATGTCACAGCTGGCATGGTTTGGTAATACAGTTTTCGAAATAGACGTCTGCTGGTAACCAGTCCCGACGCCAAGGGGGCTTAGCCTCCCAAAAAAGTTACAAATCCCCCAAAATTGAAATATGAAACACAAATCCCTCGAAATTGAAATATGAAACAGCTAGACCAAGTGTGCAGGTCACGATCAAGAGTGCAAACAAGCGCTTCCCGACCATAGCCTGTTTCAAACCTGTTTAAAATATTTTTTCAAAATGGGTCCCTGCACCTATGGAGGGCTCCGCGTAAGTGCCCACAGAATTAACGTTTGAAGTCTTCTATATATTCTAAGAGGATTAAACCACAACTGAAACGTGAAGTGAACAATGAAACGTTCTTTACATCACTGAGATCGTTTTATCAGATTGATTATATAGCCTGCTATACGCATTATATACGCTATTTTTATTTAAAGACGGGGATACTACACGAAATTTTAACATATATAATTTTACATTTGTAATATAGGTATGCCGCCATCACATCCCTTAATTTTTCCGTTTCATCCCTTGAAACGAGTAAACTATTAAAATGTCATGCGGTGAGCTTACCGGAAATTTAAAAACCAATAGGGATGGAAGTTTGACGAAACATGTGGGGTTCGTATATGCCTATACAAAGAAAGCAAAAAATAAAAAAATTAATGAGAAAGGTAGCGACAAGCAGAAAAAACAAGAATCATAATCGACAATCACAAACAAGTCACATTTCAGTTTGTTAGTGTTTTCTTGCGGTTTTGAAGGTGCTTTATTAATTTTTATATCTTTAAGAACATTTTTAAGCTTTGGTAAACTTCATGTTGAAACGGATTGGATGTACTTTTGAAGGTAGTTACGATGATTTATTATTTATAGGATATTTAAATAAATGCTGCCTATTTTTGTAGGATTCAGGTCACAAAATTGTGTCACATGTATTAACCCACGAAGTATCTAAGGCTAGTGTCAGTTTTTTTTAATTCAAGTCACAAAATTGCTAATCTAGAACTTCTCAGTGTCACTAGCGTTATAAATTCAGGTCAAAAAATTGCTAACCTGTAACTACATACGACACATTTGAATTACATCAGCTTTTTAAAAATTCAGGTCACAAATTGCTAGCTTAGAACTTCTCACAGAGTGCCACTAGCCTTAGATATTTTGTGGGTTATTACATGCGACAAATCTGAATTACACAGTATATCAGTTTTTTGACGAAATAATCGATAAATTTGCAGCAGCAAAGGCAAGATGCCTTTGATATTAGGTTAATTTATCAGGGTATCAGGTTATATCCAAAGACATGGTTTTGGATTCTGCAATTTCATATTTGTTTAGTAGCTTTGTATCAAATCATTTACCTTCAGTTTTCATATGCATTCCTCTGCGGTGGCGGATCCAGGCCAGGCGCTTGGGGGGAGGGCAGTCGTATAAGGGGCGCCAAAAAGTCTTCACTTGTTTGAATACCCCAGATTGTCTGAGAATCGTTGCGTATCACACAAAAGTGGCTTACTTTTTGCAGTCCAAGAAAGTGGCTATTTTTGTTGGTTGAACCACTCGATGTTTCAGGAAATGACCACACTTTAAAAGCGCCTTATATCATTAATTCATGAAACTTTTGAAACGGGTTTGAAAAAGATGGACCACGATTTTTCACAAACTGCACAGTAAATAACACTGTTGGTGTGGTGTCCCAAACAATCCCTTATATCCATGGGCGTCGGACGGATTTTTCCCCTTGAGGCAAGTGAATTTTTCCAGTGGGTGGCCGAAGGAGTTTTTCCAGGGGGATATGAACAGTGGTGAAATTTCATTTTACCCAACATTTCTACTAAAATGTTAATAGGAAAACCTAAACCTTCACAATCCAGGGGAGGACTTTGGCGTTGCTACCCTTCTTCCGACGCCCATGCTAATATCTACAAAATATATTTAAAAGATTTAAGATACACCCAAAAGCATTTGAAACTGTTTCAGCTATCCGTAGCGAGATCAGAAAAACACAATGTCTGAAACGTATTCCCGACCTGGTAGAACGGTTCTTTTTACACTAACAAGTGACAACTCAAGTCCCAAATTAAGGTTCGAGTAAATAGGTAAATGACAACCACGTTTCCATACAAAAGTTGTGCGTTTCCGTACATGGAAAGCATATTTATTGCTGAAGCGCCAATTCAATACCGTTGCGTACGCCTATGTTTTAATCTGATGTAGAAGTGTACAGTGCATTTTACTGCGCTGCTTTAACGTGGGCAAGAGCGATGAGCTTTAATATTCTTTAAGTGTACAGTTTGCTCTGCTGTCTAAGCGTTGGGTGTTTAACTCCCTATGTTAAAGTGGAATTCTGACAGTTACTGGTGATGACATACGGGTGTAACTGTACATCACCTGACAGCAATCACGTTGCATCATTAAAATCCGCCAAAACGTTGGTTTGGAAATGTGAATAGCAGAAACTTCTAACGCCTTCAGTGCGGCGAGTTTTCTGCGAATTTTTGCGCGGAAACACATCGAAAAACAGCCCAACATAAATCGAATTCAGAAAATTACGCAGAAGTTATTGTAACAACACAGCACTATTTTCTTATTTTAGAAAGTTTTTGACCGTCTACTTCTACTCCAAGCACTCTACACTACAGCTAAATTCGGGACTTACGTCAGTTTTTTAGGTTTTTTCTGGGATGCTGATTTTTGCAACTAACTTCGGCACATGTCCCGATTTAATCCTAACTTTGTGTCCTTTAAGACGGAAGGGGATGAATGAATGAAATCTCCATCGTTTCGTTATGTACTACAACGCTTCAAAAAGTAGCCTACGGATCTCATATCAAATTTCGCTTTGGTGCTTTCCCCGTCGAGCTTTTGTGCATGTCTATGGCATGTTGGGCTAGGAATGATTCATTAAACTTTTTCACACAATTTCACCTTGTGAGGGTTAATAAAACTACGCAAAACAACGCGAAGGAGCGGCAAGACTTGAAGTCGGGAAAAGGCATTACAAGAAAAGTTATTCACGATGGGATAAATCTTCGTACAAGGTGCTAAATTTTTCTTGAAGTTTAGCATCATAGATGACCAAATTTTATTTTCAATGTAGCGAACTTATGTATCGTATAGTAACCAATGGCAAATTGATAAGGAACAACGATGGAAGTGTTTCCGTCATAATAGAAACTTAAACACGGTAAGAACAAACCTGCAGCCGGTAGGTGACCTGTGTATGATTAATTGACCTAATTTTTGACCGAAACGGCAAGTTGCAAAGAGCTCTATCTTTTTGCGGTTATCTTGCGGATCTCAGAAGTAACCCATAAGAAAGCCTCATCCACCCCATAGACCAAAATTGCAAAAATGACAAAATGCATCTTAAAAATTGCGGTATTCTCGCTGACGGCTGGACATTAAAATACCGGTGGGAAGAGGTAAGTCATGAGACACATAGGGTTTTGTTATTGCTATCGCAAAACAGCCCAACATAAATCGAATTCAGCAAATTATGCAAAAAAGCCATTGTGACAACACCTTACGTAAACAAACGCAACAATATTAGCGCTGAATTCGATTATAGACACTCAAAATGGATCGATGGTCTTGGTGAGTGAAAATCGGAACACTGATGTCAACTTGCAATCAAGTCCCATTTTCGCCGAAGTCGACGAATGCTGAAAGATCTGACAGGTCTACATCGATTTAGCCCACTCTCTAAATATGTCGCCCATTTTATCAATCGTTGCATCCTCCTGCAATGCAGTTAAAGCGGATACGTGTCAACGTCAAGCCGAAGCAGTCATACGCGTAGCCAGGGGGCCCAAGAGGGCTATACCCCCCAAAGTTCTTGCATATCTTGTCACCTTTTTCCTTTGAGAGGCGGTGCACCAAACAAAATACTGTTGTTCACTTAAGGTCAAAAGATTTTCCCCAAAAAAATGCACTGGAAGCAGTTGGAGCACCGCACGAGCGAACACTTGGCTTTTAATGCATGCGATGAAGCACAATATGCATTCAAGCTCAGCACAAAGCGTACCATATCGTTTAAGAACGCTATTCATACACAGTTAATCAATTGAAGGCCTCCAGGTTTGGGTCGGTTAACATACGTGGCTTAGCGTGGTCGATTTGACTAGGCATGCAATTTTTGTTTCGGTTTTTGTTTCGATGACGTCATCATGCTCAGTTGACGGGGGCACGACCTTTCTGCAAAAGTTGCCAAGCAATTGTGATTCACACACAATGTCTTCTGTCTTAGAAATTCAGCTGTGGTCATAATGCAAATCGTTACTTACACACATTAACAGCAACTACCACCATCATGATAAAGTCATCAATTGCAATATTCGCTCAACGATAAACACGCATGCGGGGTTTTTCGACGTTCCACATTTGACGACTAGGCGAACTTCAATGTGACATATGACCATCGTGCAAAAATTTTACAGCCCGCCCTGTACTCCACGGACTAATGTAAGGCCAGAGGAACGTTTAACATAAGGCAGTTACTACTCGACGCAACACCGAACAACGTCTATCGTCACAAACTGGCACGGCGTCATGTAAAAAGGCGACAATCGTTTTGTCTGCAGGTATGCTGTTCGAACTGCCTGTTTACTTAAATGATTTTAAGCTGTCCCGCTAATAATTAGTTCGCGCTTTCGTCGGTTTCACACATAAGAAATTAGTGCACCCCGTCACTCTTCCCAAACTAGCGCATGAAGATGTGATGGCGTGTTTCAACAAACAGTGCAGTAGCCTCAGCAGTGTTAGCTCATCTTTAAACATAGTGAGATTTGCAGAAGCTGTGTCAATGTTGCTCCATCGGTAGACATAGTGGGATTTGCAGTAGATTAGATATTATTCCATTGCTTTTGAGTTTTTTGAGATATTTCATGGCTTTGTTGCCAGAACTGCATTGCGGCACTCTTTCAAAATTAGTAACACCTTATCAGTATGGCAATGCCACGAAGTTCACTTGGACTAAAGGTGCTTTTCGTGTCATCTACTGTGACAACCACACACTCAAGGAGCGATTTCATAACAATATTTCTTTTTTAACTCTTTTTCTGGAGGATAAGTGAATCACACATAAAGTATTCAATAGATGTGGCTAAATCAAGGTGTACCATGCCACTGCACCACAGTGGAGCAGCCAAACCATGCCACTGCACCACAGTGGAGCAGCCAAAATATAGGTGGTTAAATTTGTAGCATAACAGCAAGTTACTAGGAATTAACGATCCCAGTAAGCATTATGCTAACTAAACTGCATAAAAGTAAGTGGAAATGAACAATTTTTCCACATAAACAGAAAAATTATTCACACGGCAACATTCACCATGGAGTTTATGGTTTCACTGTTCAGATTAAAATTAGGGATCATATTTTTGACAACAGTATCAACAGCAGCTTTTGAATGCCATGTAAAAGTACATTTTTGTGCAAGTCATGGAAGGATGAACCACTTTCATTAAATTACAAAAAAATGTGCGTGGTATGCCAGCAGTGCACTGCAACTGCCAACTGTCCTGTTCGAATCACACCTGCACATAACAAAAGGCATACTTTGGGGAGCAAATTTCTAAAGAAAATGCCCAAAACAGGCACTTATGACATAATATCAAATATTTTTCAAAACCTAGCATTGTACTTTTTTATTGTCCCGCAGCACATTAATCCTGGTTTAACGAAATGTGCTGTCAGCTACAAAAGCTGTCAAGTGAAGCAGTCTTATCATGGAGCCCAACAGCTGTGTGCAAGTTATTCAAATCGTCATACACACATTGTGCTGAACTCCAGACTGAACTGTTTTTGTTAGAAAAAACTAGAAACGATCACCAATAAAACTTATTTGTTGAACTGCTTCCACGTAACCAGTTGAATCTGTCGTACAGTTTTGGGATTATATTCTTCAAAAAAACCGTTGTGTTGCTTTACAGGCTGGTGTTGGCCTCCCTGCATCGATTACACATCATATGGACTTCTCAGTCCGTATGAAAATAAGCCTAAACTTGTTGCTTGTAGCCTAATTATTACGTCATCATCAACAGCTACTTCTCCCATCGAAGCTCCAACTTTGTCCTAATACAGGGGTCTCCAAACTTTTTTGTACGAGGGCAACACATGCTATTACACAATAGTTCGAGGGACGAACATCTTACATAACGTGAATGTTTCAGGATACGTTACATTCTACCAAATCAATAACTGTTTCGTGAATATGTTATTTTTTCAATATTGACAAAATGTCTCCGCGGGTCGGATTTGGCCCGCAGGCCGTAGTTTGGAGACCCCTGTTCTAATACAATATAATTGCGCACAGAAACGCAAACTTTACAATTGCTCTGCTGTCTGCACCACTACTACCACAACAGAGCTACTGCAAGCCATGTGACTAGACTCAGGTGTCCAGGTCGATTGCGTCACGCGAAGCGTAAATTTGACAAATAGGAAAAATTAAGTAACCTGTTTTAATGCAAAACAATAGAATTAGGACCAAAAATTAGAAAAAATCAGTTTTTGTAAAAAAAAATACCAACGCACATGATGCTGGAAGACATTATGTCTGTAAGAATTTTTAATGGTGTATTCAGTTCCGATGACTTGAGCTGCTTCCAAATTGTCGATACTCAATTTCACTTAAACCAGTTAATGACACCACGTGTGCGACTCCACGAGACTCAACGAAATTTAGTTCATTCCAACCTATCTTGGCGCATGGTACGACGACATATACAACAACGGCCGGCAATGATTGGTACATTAAGCTTAAAAATTTAGCCTAGACTCAGTTTTTAATTCGACGAGTCGAGGGAACGTATATCTCGATTTTCGAAAAAACAAAGGAAAAAATTTTCTTCCAATCGACTCACCTTACAAAAACAGAAGCGAATATATTTCTCTGACAGTGGCTTATGTTCTTGCGAATAAAACGCAGTGGTTGGTATGGTCGCCACTTTCTTGGTAACAGTCAACCATTTCACGAGTCTGTAATCCCACATCTCTCCAGAACCTTCACTGTCGCTCAAATCCACCTCTAGATGCAAGACATGAACTATGGTGTAACGCTGTGGTTTCAGAACCTTCGATGAAGCACAGCTATAAAGACTCCCTATCTCAGTCGAGGTGCAACGCTAGGTTGATAATTATTAAATTATTACGAGAGCACTGGGGACAACCATATACAAATATCGTGTCATGCAAACAATGCTATGCAGAAAAAGAAAAGGAGAAGCAAACAAACTAAAAAACATGCTGTTGTTAAAGAACACTGAAACAGTCGTCGACTGAACAATTACAGCGAAGTACAAATACTATGTAAGTAAAAGATGCATATTCGAGCTGAATGGTTCTTGGAATTCAAGACCACTGCGACAAAAATCACGAAAGGGGCTTCTGTGGAAGCAGCGATAGTTCAACTGAAATTGTCAATAACCAACTGAACTTCAAACCGATTCGAGTAAAGATTAAAATATTTACTCATGTTTGAGGCGTCGGCGATCATGAAGTAACCTCCTTGAGGAATGATTGGCTTCATTCCAACCTCAGTAAGTAATTTGGCGATCTTGTCCCGTTTCGCCTGAAGCTCCTTGGGCAAAGTTAAGAAGTAAGATTGATCTGATCCCAGTCGCCCGATTTCTGTTTCGAAGCATTGCGCAACAGCCTCCTGCACATTATGCCAAGAGTTGGGGAGCGTTTTCAGGCGGAAAATGACCAATTAGTCAAAAAGCACAGTGGGCTGATCGCTAAACATCTCAAAAAACGTGAATTTAAAACTAAGTTTCTCGACTGATTGGTGGAAAATGTGTTGCTACAGCACTTCATGTCGAGCTTCATTTTGGATAATTCGGCAAAGGAAAGGATAACTCCCTGAAGACAACTAATCCAGTACACAACACCGCAGGAAAAATCAAACCAATTAACGACTTCAATTGTAAGTTTCGACTCTTGCATTTTGATTGTGAACAGACTTTTACTGACATGCACATTTTCTCACGCTTTCGGCACATGAGATCATTCACCAACACTCAACTTTTCGCATGTTATTGCAAACGTCCGAAAGTGTCGGCTTTTTTGGATTATACATCGTTATGTTTTACCTTGGCTAACTGTACAACGTCGCTAAATCAAAAGTTGTTTCCTGGCACGAAAAACGACATCCTTTCTGCCATTTCGCATCAGCCTCATGATCTGAGCACACGTTTATTTTCGCTCAAAACACTCCACTATTCAATGCGTGAATGCGTAGTATACACGTTTTATGCTATCTGCATGCATTGTAATATCTGCATGGGACCAAAGCGAGGATGGCGAACATCAAACGCACATAGTTTATACCAGTGGTTTTCAACTTTGTGGTCGTGAATCACTTTTGGAGGGGTCGCGAGTTTAGATATTGTATGTACACAACTGTATTACAATTGCTTTATTCGAGTTTTAGATGGGGTCATTTGGTTATAAGTGGGTTGCTATAATGGGTCACGGCACAAGAAAGGTTGTAAACCACTGTTCAGACCAGCGTTTCTCACCCGGAGCCCTCGGCCCCCCTTGGGGAAAACGGAGCGGTTTTCCGGGGGCCACGAGCAGAGGCCTTTACTAAATACCTCTGCCGTGATATTGCAAAACCTTTGATGAGCAGGAGGCCACAAGTGTTGAGAGTCTTTGGAAGGGGGCCACCAACCATGAAATGTTGAGAACCACTGGTTTAGACAGTGATTTTTAATCTTGTCAAGTCAGCAAATGTTTTCGTGGGTTTTTTGAAGTGAAATTAGTGTAATATTCCATTTACTGGCGTCAACCCAAAAACTTCGGTTTGATATCAAATCATGTTTATTATCTTTCGAGTGCGATGAGCCACGGGCTCAACAACACTTTCTAGCAAACTCAAACTGAGTACGTGACCAGTGTTGAAAATGGCTGGGATCAACATTTACCGATAAAATAAGTTACTTTCCAGAGTTCAACTTGTTCAATTCCTTACTTTCATCGTCAGAAAAGTTCAAACTGTTGCCCACACTATACGTTCTGCATACAGCACATAACGTTGGATTTTGAGCACGATAAAACAATGTTTTCTTAAAATGCAATAAAAACTTAGTTCACTCTATCGCCTTTTCACGTGAACCCGACCACGCTACTTGAAAAGAAAATTATACAACTGGCACGAAGCAACGACACGACTGACGGTTATGTCACGTCGTGAACAACTTTTGATCCAACGTCTTTTCGTAATGATGGTAGCGTTTCAAAAACATTTCAATGCTTGTCCGTTTTTTTATGCCAGGGGCAAAAGTCGTCACAGATGAAGGCACAAACTTAAGTTGCATAAAGCGGTTTGTAGAAAGCCGCTGTTTTCGAGTGCTCGATGTTTATCAGTAGAAAGAAGCGCAAACGCAATTGTGCTCGTAATTCTCCGCAACTACTCGCACATTGTGTAGGCATGAAGACGCGCATTCAAATCTATCGGTTGTTACGATGTTCTTTTTTAGTCCTGGTATTGTGAAGAACTTAGATACTTAAGTCAAACTATTTATGCAACGACAACGAACAGTCATTGCGTCATTGTTCTAAGTTTCTCTCGAACTGCATAGCACAAGATGAGGCAAACATCGCCGCAGAAAGCTCGGCGCACTCTGAACAAGACATACCTGTAGCGGAGTGTGGGAAGCATACACGCTGTTTTGCCACACTGTTTGAAGGTGCTTGATCAAGGATTGGTGCCCGATTGCCCATCCCAACTGCACATAAAGCAATTCCAGCAACAAGGCACTTTCAGTAAGGTCTCTTCCGATGCCATTAATTTCGTTAAGACAAGCGTTCAATTTCGCGCTTTAAACTTAGGCATGTCTTGGAGGCAAGAAAACAACAACCAAAAGCAAATGCAGAGCAGGAACAATTATTTAGACTAAGTGATAAAGTTGAAACACAAACTGCTGAAAATCTACATGGGGGAAATGCGGTTGTACGCGTAACATTATGTACAGAAATTGACATCACCTAAAGAAGTAGGCCGTATCTAACCCTGACGGGCAACTCAAAAAGCACTGCTTCCCGCAATAAACTTCTCTAAAGAAAGACGAGAAATTCTCGCATAAATCTTTAGCGAAACCCTATCAGATAATGGTGATTTGTACTAAAAAACGAACTTCTTTCGCAACATAAAATTTTAATGATCAACAGCGACACACTCAGAGGTTGTTCGCGGGGCGTACACGAACATCCAAAAGCTTGCCTACAGCTAGAAGCGCAGGATACCCCAATATACGTTCTCACCTTCCAACCGGTGACGCTAAAAGTCTTCCCCGCGCTGCCAATGGTTATCGTCCTTTCCCACATACCCGGAAGTGAGCCTGATAAAAACGAAAACGCATCGTTGCACGCGATTAGAACACTGACCATATATAACAGCTTCAAAACGCGGAAGGCCCGGATCCAAGAACTTATGTAGGGGACACAAAATGACACTTTCGAGCTTAGCTCCATCTTGCAGCTGGAGTGTTAGCGTTATTTTATACGAGCACAATTTTAACGTTTGCACTGCTACAGTTTTTCACAGAACCGATTTGGCTGGTACGGGTTATATCCTTTCCAACATTATACGACAAAATATAAAAAAGTCGACCATATACCTTCTACAGTACATTTAATGTCACATAATTTCCGCAGTGATTCGTAATTAAACCCTTAATTAATACAGAATTGCTTTTTGTACTTGGTTTTGGTGAGTTACTGTTTTTTCATGGTCGTTTCGGGGACGGCAGTTGACCACAGGCCGATGTGTGAAATTTTGTTCTTGCCGTGGCGGCAGTTGAGATGGACGCTCTTGCCCAAGGAACCCTACGGCGACTCACTCAGTGGCCGTGGATCGACCACCCAACCTTCCAATTGAGAGACCATTGTGAAAATCAGACAATGTACATCTGACGCTGAACAAGGCTACACACAGAATTCTCCCACAAATAAGAATTGATCACACAAAGTAGATTTGATAACATTGACAATAATAGAACTTCGTTTCTGTTTAAGGAAATGCTGTAAAACTTCGTAGCATTACGGTGTGTCGGCGAAAGCAAAGATTGATCCATTAAAGTCTAGATTTATTTTACAAAATAATGCTTTCAAGTATAAATATCTTAAACGGCACGCACAATGTTGTAATCGATACAGAACTGCTCGGTCGGCAGTCTTTAACTGATGCTTTGTATAAACTGCTTGGTCTGCAGTCTTCAGCTGGTGCTTCAGGAGAATTCTTGAATAACTGAGCACTGTCGAGACCTGCTATCTTCATGACACACTTTTTCTTTTGATTAAAAAACATTTGAATTAACCAAGCGATTTTTAATTTCAGACATCCCTTCATTTATTGCACGGGTCGCCAAACATTTTTGTCCGAGGGCCCAACATAAACGCCCAGTCCAAAATAAAAGAATGTCAAAACATGAATGTTGTTTAATAATAAAAGTTCATTTATTGAAAAGAATGAAATTGCTGAAATTGCTTCTTTATTTTAGGATGGTGGGAAAATCACGCTTCAGATGGGATGTACCAAATATAAACAAAGACCTAAGATTGTGACAACGTATCAGCTGAGGTCAGACCAGCCTGCAGCGCGGTAATACTTAGCCAAGTGACATTCATGCGGCCGTCTTACGTAACGTCATTGTTCCAGAACTATGTCACATTCCACCAAATCAACAATTTTTTCGTAAATATGTTATTTTTTCATTTTTGATAAAATGCCTTTGTGGGCAGGACGAAATAGCTTCGCTGGTCAGATTTGGCTCGTGGGCCGTAGTTTAGAGACCCCTGATTTGATGTAAAAAAAACTACCCTTTATTACAGCATAGAAAGTAATTCCAGCAGCCTAAGATAAAGGGTCAGTGAATAGAAAAACTACACAAAAACTAAAGTCAGTAAATCAAGTTGACAGGTGTCGACATCTACATAGATGTATTACACGACGCTTCGTCTCACTGCCGTCCCACAGTGCTCCAGGTAATGTGTAATATGGTAACCACGACAATTATAAGATCATTCGGTTTTGGAAGGTTTGAGTTTTTTCAAAAATATTTCCAGTAATGCAAAAACTGTTTGGTTGCTGCGGTCAAAAAAGCAAGCTTGGTCTGACGCGCCCACAACCACGGAAAGTTTTTGAAGGTTGCCACTTATAAACATGTGCAAAGATATCCGCGAAATAAACATGATATACGGTCTGCTATATATTTTTTTATTTTTTGGCAAATAAGTGTTGCAAAAGCTACCTTCATACGTGCAGCATTCCAATGACTCCAGTGCAAGATGGAACGAGGCAACAAAAGGATTCAGCACAATCGCAACGTGTGCATCACAACACCTCTCCTACTCTCTGACAAGAGTAGTCCGAAAACACGGTCTGTACTGTAGCGATCGACAATCGTTGCAAGCTCTTCAGCTCAAACACAAACCATGCTAGCGTTGCAACCTCTCCGTTGGCGATGCGTTAAACATGCGATTTACCACGGACAGGATGCGCGTGAAGAATAACACCCACATGCACGTGGCGCGAACAAGCAATAATAGAGTGATTGCGGCGTGGAATCTCTGCCGATACTAACGTGTAAGCGATTGCACATGATGACTAGCGTACGCACGGAGTGATTGCGGCGCATGATCTCTATTGTTGCTTGCTGCCACAGTGTCAAACTTTGCGCACTTGCTGCTCGGGCTTTCCAATCGCAACACTAGGAAAGCGTGAATCCCTCTTCCGTTTACATTGATTTTACTCACAACACTATAAAATTGGCAGCTGTCAATTATATAATATTTTGAGCAAAACAACAGGTAATAGCACGCTTAGCGCGATGCTTGCATCCAGAAGAAAGATCTCCAAAACGGTCTTAATAACATGGATTTCAAGTATCCGAACAAATCTGTGTTATACTGGCCTTATTAACCTATTCTGACGTGTTGATGACCGTCGTACAACAACCATTCATACACCTCGTCAGATATGCATAAACAATCGTATTTTATGCACAAGTCGGCAATCATTTGTAGCTCTTCCCTGGAGTAGACCTGCAAATGGTATAAAAATACACGGTCAACGCTTGGTAAAAAAGATATCAAAAACACAAAGTAACCCCAAACACTACTTTGTGTTTCCAGCTCAAGTGACACACCTCTAAAGCCTAATCAAGGGAAAGTGCTCCCAACTTTCCTTTTTTACACAACGATTTTTTGATGTTCAGCTACTCCCCTCACAACCTTTTGCTCAACACAGATTGATTAAGTAAAAAGGAATCAGCCTAGACAACTACTCATGAAGTTAAATAATCCAATTCTGATTGCGAAGTTGGGGAAAAAGTTCTTCCATTGCTAAGTAGCAGCTGCTGCACCAGTAAGCCACAATATTTGCTCTGGGTCGCTTCTGTTCAGAATGCAGAAAACTGCAAATATTTTTGATGTTTTTATTAGATGAGACAGACATCAAACATGAATCAATGGCACTAAAACTGCTCTGTAATAGATATCGTTAAGTTCATGTGCAAAACAAGTTTGCACGAGCCAAAAAAACTGACGACGACAGCACGTTTTGTAACATAACAAAAGCATGATCGTTTTTCAGCAGCTTCAGGAAAACTGATTAATCCAATGCCGATGATGCGTTCAGCATCGAACAGCGAAACGACTGCGACAAGACCACCACTGGAGGGTGGAACTAGGGTGCACCGATTAATCGGCAGATATAATCGGTAATCGCCCATTGCGCGGATTAATCGGTATCGGCTTATTTTGGCAGATTAATCAGCTTTTGAGGATATATGAACATCCAGCATATTCATTTTTTCTCTTCCTTTTGCCGGTTTACCTGGATTATATTTTTGAATGTGATTACTCATATTAGATGTTGTGAAAGTTTTAGCTATTTTCCTTCCTCTTTACATAGAGGCACAAAGTGCACTTGCGCACATAAACATTAATTTTATCAACTTCGAAAAATTGCCAAACAGGCATTTTTCCAAGTAACTATGCAAATGCCCTTAAAGATAACACTTACCCACTTTACACTGCACTTGTTATCGGATTGACGCGTGAGCGATTCGTCGCCCTTGGCTTACCTTCGTGAACGCACTTGCGAACT
>JGI24159J19872_10005044_pt1 | contig 16992 bp, 9 predicted proteins | sample Ectturendosymbi4_FD_19872 | JGI IMG/M metagenome (IMG submission 19872) | reverse complement strand
ATGGTTGTTTCGTCGCAGTATCAAATAATATACAAGTGAAATATTTCCGTCTGGACGACCGATAATTTAATAGCGTTTACAACAGGATCTCAAAAACGCGGACCGCATGTGGCCCGCGAGGGCCTTTTGTGCTTTCCGCGATGTTTTTAAGGAATTTTAAATAATTAACATCTGCAGTACGTTGCCAACTGCCTTGAAAAATTTATGCCGCGAAATAATTTGAACCAAAGCTGAATGATACCTAGTTACGAAATTTCGCTCCCCAGATAATTTTCGAGAAATCTTAGGAGTATGTCTAATACGTCTGCATATTAGGGTTGCCAGATGCGATTTGTAAAAATACCGGCCATTTTGATTTGTCAGCAGTGCAAGATCTAAGCTGTGTGGCAATTCGCAAGCGGCACAGGGAAAACAGAGAGACAATCAGTATTGTTAAGCCACAATTAATAATCTGCCCGTATGTTGGCTGGCTCATCACATTTCGGTGTGTTTGTGACGTGACAATCGCACCATGGATTGCGTCAACAGCAGCAAATAAACATTGCTGAACCAACTGTCCTGCCAAGATTCACTACTAGAGTCAATATAATTTGAGAAATTCTGCGTTAGTTCTTTTTGAAGTTACGGAAAATTATTTATTTTTAAAATACCGGCTTCAGACACTGATTTTAAAAATACCGGCATTTTACCGGCCTCTGCTAAAGTAGTAGTAAAATATCGGAGAGGCCGGTGAAATACCGGCCATCTGGCAACCCTACTACATATGCTTTTTCGACTCGAAAAAGCATGCGACCGGGTTCCTTGTGAAAAGCTTTGGGGAGTGTTGCGGGAGTCTGGTGTTGACGGCCGCCTGTTACTAGCCGTCGAGTCACTGTATTCCTGCTAAGAAGTTTGTGACAGTGTCGGAAAAGTTAAATCACGACCGTTCACCGTTGGAACCCTACAATGGTGTGTGCTGTCACCGCTCCTTTTCATAGTCTACACCACATGAATTGAAGAGACTGTCCCAGCAGAGTCGATGAGGGTGTCACAGTTAGGAGCTGTAGGATCAACTGTTTACCTTTTGTAGACGATTTGGTACTGATAGCATCTTGTCAACAGGGTCTTCACCATGCACTCGATCGGTTTTCTGCTGCGTGCGACCGAGCCGGAATGAAAATCAGCACTAAAAACGCCGAGGTTTTATGCCTCTCCACAAACCCAAGGCAGTGTATACTGCAAGTGAGTGGCAGTGCACTGCAGGAGGTGGGAAAGTTCAAGTACCTAGGGGTGGTGGCCTTTTTACGAGTGACAGAAGGTGGTGTGAGGTTATTGATACACGGATTGGTAAAGTTAACGTAGTTCTGCTTGAGCTTTATCGCTCTGTGGTCACAAAACGGGCGCTTTCAAACACCGCAAAGCTGTTCGTTTTTAAATCGATCCTTCTTCCAGCCATGAATCTTGGGTAATGACGGAAAGAATATTAACTCTGGTGTAAGTGCCAGAGATGGGATTTTTGCGAAGACTCCACGGTGTGACACAGGGGCGTACCGAGGTTAGATGGTGCCCGGGGCAAGAAACGAGTTTGACGGCCCCATGTTCGAACCTAAGGTCTTTTGGGAGTAAATGTGCTGCATTGAAGAAAAAACTTGCGATATTGCTGGGACTTTTTTGGAGCCCCCAGTGATTCAGCGCTCGGGGCAGTGCCCCTAACGTTACGCCGCTGGTGTGGCTCTTCGCGACAAAATACGCAGCTGTGAAATTTGCAGAACCCTGAATGTAGAGCCACTTCTCCGAATCGAAAGATCCCAGCTACGTTAGTTCGGCCATGTGTCCAGAATGTCCCAGGAAAGATTGGGGAGGCAAGTCCTGCTGGCTAAACACACGGGAGAGCGGCCCAGAGATCGTCCAAGGCTTAGTTCAGTATCAGTGTCAGTTTATTTGGGAACAACCATAAACAAACATCAAATCATGACATAGAAAACAAACCACGTTAGAACACCACTTATTTTGTTCCCAGGACATCTGAAATAACCATATGGTTTTCTAGTCAGATGCCCTGTTGAATAAGTTATAACAGAGAGAAAAAAAGGAAACAAGACCAGACTGAATAGTAGTGCATTTCAATAATGACGATCTAGGCTAGGTAATGTTAATAAAACTTTATTACTAAATTTAGCACGTCATGCATTGCCAGAGCACATCTGGAAAACAACATCTGCCCTTTCATAACACAGAATTATTTATTTGCAGTGTTTTGGAAGTAATCATATATTAGTTTTGTTGATTTTCAATGATGATATCATTGCTCTTCTTGAAGTTTATGTTTTAATTTAGTAACAAATAGGTGATAATTTGGTATTAAACGAATTGTTGGATCTAAGGAAGACCATATTCCTATTCCTGTATATGTGCATGACTTTTGAGCTATTTTTAATCTAGTCCGAGGAATGGCATATTCAATACTTGATCGTTGTCTTGTATAGTAAGAATGAATGTCTTCAATTTTTGTAAAAAGTTGAAAGTTTTTTTTTAAAGTTGAATGACTACATCTGTGACCTTGCTTGGTCCCGTCTTGGTGTTTAGCCAGCAGAATTATCTGAAATAGCTGTTGACCGTGAGGTATTCCGAGTCCTCTTAGGGCTGTTGCCCACGCAACCCTCCCTGGAAGAAAAGCGGACAGGAAAATGAATGAAATAAATACCATTTACGTTATTTAGTTTATTCACCTGTGTGTCAACGTGCTCAGCTACGAATAAACAGTTCCTCAGACGGCTAGAATTGTTTGATACGGACGTAGAGACGGATAGAAATGATTTGCCTATAATCCATGGCACCTTTCGCAGGAAGTAAGATGTAAAAGCTGTTTCCAGTAAGTTCAGGTACGGCTATTGTTGCAGAGTTGAAATTTATGTCTGGTATGCACTGTTGGCAATAAATCTGTCCAATCATTTTGAATAAATATTGCTTTTCTGTCCAACAAAAAACTCATTTCGCAAATTTGTCCGATGTTGTGTTACATTTAACATATCGTTGAACGACATGATCTTGAAGTTAATGCTTCTGCTCGCTAAATTTGTTACATGTGCAAAACCAAGGGAATTGGTTGTATTTTGACAAACGAGGCTAGAAAACGCAATTCGGAAAAATATCAATTCAGGCTGATACATTTGTTCAGTATACTGTATGTGTTGTAATTACAAATTTCAAAACAAGCTTTTGGAAACTTTGCTCCGTGTTTTATATGTTGCCTGGCTGCATCGCTTAGGACCATTGCTCTTGTTAAAGAACGCAACAGTTCACTGATAACATTGTGCAAATGGTTGGTATGATCACCCGTATATGCAGCTTGACTTTTAACAAAGAGCAGTAAACAGGTTTATTTTANTAANGTTGCAGGTCGCTCAATCTTCAAAGAAAAATTGTTATTCTCAACGCTACCCAAACTTTGGCTATCGTACATAANGAGCATTTGTGGAAAGTTGCAAGTTTGTAAATGGAGGCAAAGTACATAGAAAACCGCAAAAACACTTNCCGGATTACTATGCCTTTTCTTACGGACCTTGGAATTTTCGAAATTAGATTTGTCACTTTGCAGTGATAAAAGTACCAGCATCTTGCGCAAGAAAACAAAGCTTAAAGTTCTTGGGCTCACTATAGCCTACCAACAGCTGGGCTCAAAGACCAAGGAAAATGACAACACTTAAACACGTTACTAAGAACAACGACCGGCAATGAGAGATTTAATATTGATTGATCGCGTCATGGGAACTACGCAATGCTTGTATGTCTCAGTAGAACGTCGAACATTTTGTCCTGAGGAAAGCAGCTTCTCTAAACTTCTGGTGGATATTATATTTAGTGCCCCATACCATAAAGCCGTGATTCAATTTCAAAACATAAAGCCACAATTAACGCGAGACATTAATAGGTTTTCAAACAAACATGTTGTAGACCACATGTTGTCTGTGTGATACTGACATTTCGATACATTAGTATTTTGCGCTTTGTTTGGGCCAGCTACGTCCAACCCGCGGCCCAGTTGAAGGTTTTGTGCGGCCAGTTCATGTTTTCGCTGTAGTAAAAGTATCCCGCATACTGACAACTTGTCCTTATTTTGATGATCTTCAATTTGACATTTTTGTTGCAGGTGGTCTTCAGTATCACTTTATCACATCTGTTACCATTGCAGTTAGGATTCGTACGCTTTCAGGACATTAGCTTCAGCTGAATTTAGTTCGCTAAGATCAAAGTAAGCCATTCAGTGTGCGGTCCTCATATGTTATTCAATGTGCGGCCCTGGTTAAGATACCGACAATTTTTGGCTCAGTAAGCCATTTGGGTTGGACATAGCTGGTTTAGGGGGTTGATTATATGCACTGGGCAAAACCTACGTTTTTTTCTTCAGGTCCGAACAAACCTAAACACATGGATCCACAATTGTTCATGCCTATATTGGATAACAAGATTTTTCCTTCTAAACTGAAAAAATTCTTCCGTTTTGGTGTTCCTGAGCTTGAGGTGAAAGAAGCTGATTCAAAGGATTTGTTTGTGGATGGCGAAGAAACTAAATCAGAGAAAGGCAATCTATGCCATGACTCCCCTTCATCTGTCCGTGGCTGCAATGAAACGCCATTGATGGCTGGACGTGAAAACAAGCGAATGGACGAGACCTTGTTATAGATTTGCGTGCAGCACGAAGTGACATTTGGTGTACGGGTCGTGTTCATTACTATGGAGTTTGTGCAGAGTAGTAAGTTTTTCCATGGGACACGTTTTTCTGTCCTCTCCCATAGGATTCCCACGAAAAAAGTAACTCGAAGTACATTTCATCATGTTCACATCTACGCCTAGCATTTACAGGCTATGGGTAAAACATCCGAATCCCCAGTTAGGTGGACGAATGAAACTTGGTTGATCCTTTTTTGTTGTCCCTTAAAATAGGGATCAACAACCTAATTTTCGGGAGCATCGCATCACTACGCCATGGCACTGAACTTCTAAGTCTAATACGTGTTATGTCTTCCTTCTCGTGCACTGACATCAGTCCAAATAAACAAATTTATTTGAAAATACACATTGCTGTACGTTCTTTCATTGTTATGGGACAACGGTGGGTAATATGCCACCTTTTTCCGCATCGATAACATTGCTTCACTAATACTTGTACTTCCTGTCGAGTTACATTAGTGTTTGATTTCAGTGATTCAGGTATAGAGACTGATGCTTTGATGAGTCACTCTGGTGTGTTTTTGCTTGCTGTCTGCATTCTTTTTGTAAGCGGGTGATTTATGTGGCATTTCTAATTTTTCCGAATTTCAGGTGCAGTAGTAACGCATACGTGACTACTACATGTAGCGCAAAGAGAAGGCGGCCAAAGAAAGGAGAAAGGAAAAGATCAAGCAAAGGCGACACTTAAAATTGACTTCCATACGAATGGAAGTGAGAGTTGTCTTTGGCCGAAACGACTGGGGCGATGACATCACCAACAACTTCCGTCATTCACGCAATTGATGTTACCGGGATCAAGCCCACCCTAAAGCGGTGCGAACACGACCCGGCCGTTCCGCTTCACAGGCATCTCTACGAGTAATCCAGTAATAATTAGAATATGGATCAATCCATGGCATACTATGGACATTTTAGCCTCTATTCTCAAACTAATGTCTGTTGCAAGATTGGGTTATTTTCAATCATCTAAAGCAGGGGTGGGCAATTAATATGACTCGGGGGGACTTTGAGAAGGCCACGTACAGCAGAGGGCCGTTCTTTCTAGTGGAAATTGAAGCAAGTCTCGATTCAAATTAACGTTAACACTAACATTTACTGTGACAAGATTTGGAGGAATTTTCCTATTTGAAGATTTTTCTTGAATGTTTCCGGTGGCCTCTGAAGACGGTGTGGCGGCCCACATTTAGCCCGCTGACAAACCGCTAATTGCCTACCCCTGAACTAAAGGCATAGCTAAGTTTTTGCAAAGCTTGATGGAGTTTGTCAGCAGGATTGCAAATACAGTCAAACATCAGTTCATTTATACCTTCAATTCATATTTCAGTTGCTAGTCATTCTGTAAGGAGCAGTTACCTTTGATCCATTGAAATGTTGATGGAATGTCCGTGTCGTCTACAACAGCCTGATGAAAATGGAAACAAGCACGTTTTTATCGATTAATGTTTATCTAAATATGGCGTAGGATCTAACATATTTATTTGACCTCTCACATCAGTAAAATTTTCCAAATATCTTTTGACACCATTTTACTTAAATGACCACGTTCATAGGGGTGGAATAAATTTTGTGATGAAGTTGTGTTGTGGAGTCTCAAATTGTGATGCTTTGTTCCGAAGCGCAGGATCGGAAGAAGCAGTTCTTGTACTGCCTGACGGAGATAACCATTTGTTTTTATACGGACACGAAACGAGTGTTTCTTTATATTCTTTAATGTGGTGCGCCGTATCACTCGACGCTTTGGATTTCACGTGCAGTGGGTTTTGTATTCCACTCTGTGTGATATGAAGGTCACGTCTGTACCCTAATTAAGCATTACGGTGCACACATCCTGGGTCAGCAATAGTGGTGTACAGGATCCGGATTTTGGAGTCCAATCCGGCCGGATATTGGGAATTTTTTGGATTTGGCTTGGATATCGCTTCCTCTTCAACCGGATCCGGAACCGGATTATCCAAATGAAATAAATTGTGACCATAGAGAAAACTTGAATGGATTAATACTTTTATGAAGAAAAAATACACTAATTCCAAATGATATTGGTTAAAATTTATTTTTCTATATTCTCTCTCTTCAATGCAATATTCCCTGCCGCTCGGGATCATAACTTTCAGGCTGAGGAAGACGACATATCAATTTTCAAGCAACATGCACTGTAGTTTGTAACTGNGTGAAGATGAAAATGATTCTATTGTTTTGTTATGACGCAGCCCGTCGTTGTTTCAGACGAATCTTGTTTCATGTTTGAAATGCATTTGCTAGTAGATCATAGTAAAACAGGGGCAGAGCTAGGGGGGTGCCAGGGGGGCCACTGCCCCCCCAAAATTTTGCCTGCCCCCCCAGTGGACCCCCAAATTTTCCGCGGGACGTCATGCCACTGCACTGAAGTCCTACACAGACCATTGACAGCTCCCCTTGTTGCAAAACTGGCCCCTCCAGTGGCCACCCCAAATGAAAATGTCTGGCTCCGCCCCTGTAGTAAAATAATGGTCTATAAGGCATTACTACAATGTTTCTTCAGCGTTGAAGTTGAACCAAGTACCAGTTTCTGTGTGAACAGCATAGCTGACTAGTAGTTTAACTCGAAGTTGCCTTACCTAAAAATTAAGTAATGAGCATGTTGAAAATGTACTGACTTCTTGAAATTGGAAGTCTCTTTTGAAAGAGGTTGAAAAGAAAAAGAAATTTAGGTTAACATTGCATAAGACATTCATTGCATTGCTAGTATTAAAATAGTGAACATTGTGGACATAAAATTTTTGTGCTCTCTTTGTCACTGTTGAATTGGCGTCCAATACAATAGCTGTTGTTATTGCAAGTAGTCCAGCAGGTACACACAGTTTGGCTAGTTGTAGCAGTAAGCTATTATCTGATTTGGATATCCATTAGAGCATATAAGAATTGCGCACAACTATAACATCCAGTACAATTTAGAAAAACATTTGTGCATTTCTTGTCAACATCTAGCCTATCATGATCCGATTGTGGTGGGTAGTTAACCATGGCATTTAAGACAAAATATATGCGTTGGCAGCGTCTATTTTGCTTCATCAGGCAAAAACACTTTTGCAGATTTGTGCCTTTAGCTGAACATGAATTGGTGCAAATGGTGATATGAGAAGTTCGGAACGCATGACCTGCTAAGATTACCATGACGTCTGTAACAGCTCAGTTTAATGGATGAGTGCTGTCATCGTTTCAGTGCAGACAAGCTTTTAGTGGTACGTGTTCTTGTCTGCAATGTGTGAACTGTAGGGTAAACCTAACACTTACCTCGATCTCAAACCTTAGCCCTTGTCTTTTGTGTATCGTAGCCTACTTGTCATGTGACCACTTCAACAACTTTTGTCTGACAAGAGGCAAAATAGCCACAGTTTTTGCTTCGTGAGGCAAAATAGACAATACCAATTATATTGGCTAATGCGCAATTGATTGAGCGGTTTTGGATTTGGATTGGTTATCGGAGTTTATAATTTTATACTTTCAGATATGGATTGGATACGGAGTCGATGAAAAAGTTTCGGATTGGATCAGGATTGCAAAATTTCCATATCCGTACACCATTGGTCAGCAATGCGGCCCACTCAACTGCCAATACGTCCCCTCCGCGGTGTGACGTTGAAAATAAACGTTTCAATCGCATGAAAAATCAACAAGGTTTACTTGTCCTGCTTTGCAGTAATTAAAAGTTCCAAGTTTGCTGTAAGTTTGCGCAGAATCAGCCTAATGGGCTTGCTTTCAAAATCGATTTCACACAACACTACGCATCGTCCTGCTATTTGCAGGCAATGCTTACGGATGAAACTGACAGGCTAAAGCTACAGCAGAGAAAGCAAACAAATTCAATACTAATTCAGAGTACAAACTTCGACAACTAAAAATTTGAAAATATGTCCATCCCAAATAATTGCTTTCACTGCAATGCTTGATTTAACTAAAGGATGATAATGACACTCAGAGGCAAGTGAAACTTCTCTATATTGTGCAGCAAACAAGCTTAGCGATACTTTGTGTCATTGCCCTACAGCATTTAAAAACACGTTGCTTCGTGCCTTTTACATGGCAATGCATTCTAGTCAATTGTGTACACACCAGGGTTGCCAGGTTGGCATTTTAAGGCCAAATTCCAGAAATTTGGCCTTTTTGAAAGTGGTTTGGCATGAAAAAATGGTGTTTGGCATGTACGTCATAGTTTGGCATTTTTGGCCTCTTTTGATGGTGTTGGCATTAAAAAACATGGTTTGGCATTTTTTAAAACCTCTGGCTCAGTTACTGCTGTCGGCTTGGAATTATAGCACTTTTTCTCAGGACTGAGGTCCTCTCTTTTCTGCCACGGTCCCATTCTCGAAGATACAAGCGGCTTTTTCGCAGTGTTGCCAACTTTGCGGTTTTCCCGCGAATTTGGGCTTGCTTTTTTGTGGAGTTGCGGGTTGTTTTGGGCTTGTATTCTTGCGGGTTGTTTTTGGGCTTATTTTAATTGAAATGTGTTTGTTTTTTTGGTTTGTGTTTTACTGATTTCTGTTTTGCGGATTGCTTTTTTCTTAAATTTTATGGAACTTTTGCCGTTGAAATTTGCTGCTAAAGGCATATTGGGCGTGTTTTCATGAGAATATGCTCATTTTAGGCTTGTTTTTTCGGATTTGCCTCCCTTCTTTTTTATTTAAAAATTTTCTTGCTGATTTTTGTTTTTTTTAATTTTCCTGCCAATGCATGTTGGGCTTGTTTTTCGGTTAAGTTACCTATTTTTGGCTTGTTTTTCAAGTTTACCTGCTTATTTTTGCAAAATAACCTGGCATCACGGCTTTGCCGTCTAACTGACGTCACAGGGCAAAGGGCGTAATACTTTTTTGGACAACACTTCGAAAACTGCGGCACATTGTACAGTGTCTTAAGCACTGTAGACTGTGCTGTTTTCGGAAAATAAACATAAAAGTCTATGCAAAGCAGGCTAGGCGTTGTGCTGCACAGCATAAGTTTCTTTTAAGAAAGAATCTACTAACAGTGTGTTGCTGTTTGCAGATTATTGGTATTCTTCATCCTTGTATGTATCATGTAATAAGTGCATATCAGTGCAGCCATTAGCAATGTTTATGTTTTAATATAAGCACATAGCTGTCGGATTTTGCAGATATTCATGTAACTTTAAGCCATGATAAAGCCAATTTGCCAGATTTCTCCGGTTAAAAACATTAAATCAATGTAAATGTAGCACATTTTGATAGAAGTGTGTACCAGAACCACCAGATTTGGTAGATTTTCTTTTTGTAGTAGATATTTTGTGAAATTATGACATGTCGAATGCTTGGTTTCAAGAATCAAGTGATTGGAAACTATGATTTATTGTTTCCGGCATTCGTAGGCAGCCTATTTTCTTTAAGCATTTTCAAGAAAAAGTAAATGGTAACATATTTTATTCTAGCTCTGGCTTCAAGCACAGAACCTTGTATATCAAGGGGTAAAAACTAAGTAAGAGTGTTTCTAGCTTAATTCTATTTATTTTTTCTAAAGTACAATAGCTGTTTGTTGCTTTATATGCTATAATTGGCGCCTTGTTCACGAGCATCACTGTGTTTTTGCCAAATTACTCATCTGGTAATATCAAAACCAAGAGCATTCAGCCTGCTTCAGCTTGTTTGACATCTTATGAAGCGATGTGGCATTTTTTGCAAGTGGTTTGGCATTTTTTGTTCACTTGGACCTGGCAACCGTGGTACACACAGTGTCAGTCTAGTATTTAAACGCCTCCGTGTGGCCTATAATGTCTACCGAATTTTGCATTACATATCAAGGAATGTGTTTTGGCCATATCAAATTTATCTATTTCGTTACAACTTTTGACGCCTGGATTAGGAACAACTTGTGTGTCTTTGTTTAAAACCCCACTCTGATTTCTTTTGACAATAAGCGTAATGCAATTTTGAACAAAATTTAAAAAAAATTAAAATACAATTAGGTTGATTCCGTTAGCAGCTGGTTTTTAAGCGTTCTGTCGAGCAGTCCTATCGAAGCATGCATAAGTTTTGTATTTTTTGAGTAAGTGTGAGTTACTGTCAAGATGGCCTTGCATGCCTGACGTGTGAAAACAAAAGCTGCGCGTGAGGTTTCCAAACCTTTCAGCAAGCTTCGTAATTGCGTCCCATAAGGAAGTTCATTGATAAGGCAAGCCGAGTTGACGCATATAACTCATGTTCAACCTCAGTTGTTCATACTTGATTTGTAAAAGAAATTTTTACAAATATGTTTTTGCGGTTCAGATTGACTTGAGAACAGTAGATTAAGAGTTTCTGAAAAACGCGCCTGTGCTCCTAAAATGTTTGGAATAGTTTTTAATCAATTTGGCAAAGTATCTGAATAATTTTAGTTTTTTGGTAACCTGAGCGGGTTTCGGTGAGTATCTTCATCCAACGTGTTTATCCGTTCACTTCATCTACCTGATACTTTTCACAAATCTCCACTCTTACTCATTATCATTATTTAACGCTGTTATGGAGGTTGTCTACGTTTGCCTTAACAATTTGGAACAAGGTTTATAAAACAACGTAAGCCTAGATAAGCCAGCGACCTGCCCCTGTGGGTCTCAACTGGCGCCTATAGAAACCCAGAATTGAAGCGTGGCGAACTTGCTCAAGGTTTAATATAATAGACATGAAACGCAAGCTTGAGATCTATGGTTCTTTATAGCATAGGCGTAGCTAGGAGGGGGCAGAGAGCCATGCCCCACAAAATTTTTAGAATATCTAGTCATTTTGTGATTTGAAAACGGGTATCTCAAAGAAAATACTGTTGCTCGCCTAAAATCAAAATTTTGTACCCCCAAAAATTTTGGGCTGTCTCCGCCACTGCGTTCTAGAATATATTCTCTGAGCGTTTAAACAAAAAATAATAACGGGCAGGTTCGAACTAGTTGGGTATTTGCCCAAGAAAAAAGATAAGGAACAGGTGAATATAAGGCAGGGAAAATGAGAATTAGGGCACAACTTGTATGAGATTGTATTGCTTACATCACACAAGGTGCAGTGCAAATTATTGATGGAAGACTCGTGACAAGGTGAATGTAGGACGTTAGATCAGCGACAACATTTAATAAACAAAATGATTTTATTGCCAACGGGTTTCTGTTAAGTGGCAAGGCGACAGCGCCATTTTCTGGTCAACCTAACTTTCGTGCGCAGATCAACCTTGTTTTTCTGTTAAGACAAGGCGCGAAGATGATGCAGTGGTGTAGTCAGCCCAAAAATTTGGAGGAAGCAAAAAATTTGGGGGGTGCCAAATGTTTGATTTTAGGCGAATAACACTATTTTGTTTGGAAAAACGCCTCTCAAAGCACAAAATCACTATATTTTCGAAACATTTGGGTGGGGCCAAGGCCCCTTTCGCCCTCTGGCTACGCCTATGATGCAGTGGCGTGGAGAGGGTGGGGCGAACGGGACGCCGGCTGCGGGTATCGAAAGTCAGGGGGGCATCCAAAGAGTGAAATTACAAAAATTGAAATGCTGTAAGTAGATTATTTTTCCTATTGTAAGTCTACTAACACATTCTGCATGGATTTGATTTTACGAAAATTGTTTTGTTGTCAATACTTATTTTTACGTATTCAAATACCAACAATTCTCAGCTTTTTCAATACCAGGGTCTTACACTTTAGGTTTGCGGCGCATACCCAATCAAATTGATAGTGACGTTACAATTGTTTTAGATCGTGCGATCAAGGGAAAATCACAAAAAAGAGTTGGAAAATAATCAGGGTTGAAAAAAAACGGGTCTTGAAAAAAACAATTCACATGGTTTTTTGTTTTTTTATATCCGTTTTTCTTCGTTTTTTTGGAAAAGAAACAGGTTTTTGTTCTTTTTTAGAAAAAACACAAAAACCCTCTTCTGAATTGTCTTTATTGCATCTTGCAATATCACCATTTTGAGAATCACACAATAATAACTTGTTATACCTATTATGGCATGCAAATCCGAGGGTAAAGAAATGCACCCCATCTTTGTTTTCGCAAAGAGTTGGTCTATTCACTCCAAAGTGGTAAGGTTTGGCAAGCATGCACACAACAAACAGAGAAAAGCCCCTCCCACACAAACTCTGCAGTTTCACGTCAAGTTTATGTAGCCTACATGCCCTGCTAGTTCATCATCTATATAGTGTATTTTTTCAACATATGGTTTGGTATGGTCCAACATCAGAAACAGTTTGAATTCAGAGAATGCAGAAAAATTGGTTAAAATATACCGATTTACAGAGCTGAAGAAGATAACCAGTAGAACTTACTGAAAATGTTGGCGTTTTTCTTCTCTTTTTTCAAGTCCTTCAAATTTCGTTGCTGTTCGTTTTGTTTCCGTAAAAAAAGTTACAGTTACAGTACAAGTGTGGTGCTTATTTTACTTTCAACTTTATAGTACATTTTTCAAAGGAAAAGAATAGGATTTATGGTGGGTTTTATTGGTTTGTATTAAGTGGGCTTTTTGAAAAACACCCGGGTGTTTTTTTGGTTGGGCCCAATTACATCAACCCTGAAGATATAATTATGGACCTTTAACTGATTTTCTGAGTCAAATTTCAAAACTTTTCTATTTCAACGTTCTTGGTTTAGCTGATTTTATGATGTATCACTGGATTCCCGTTTCGTTTTTTGTGCTATTATCATCACACACCTGTGCTTGCGATATGTGCTTCGTTTGAGCTTTGTCACCAATTGGCAGTTCAGGCGGATTGATCATAACGGCACACAAAAGCCCGCATTTGTTCTGTCCCCCAGTAGTTGCACATATAACACCCACAAAATAAAAAGGAAAAGTTTCTTGCGTACTATATGCGCATTCTCAATTATTGTGTAGTTCACAAATTTTAAACTGTCAATCCTGGGAGTCCCCATCCCCACCGCATACATTGCGATCGACTGCTGTTCGTCGAGACATTCGCGCAGCCATGTGTTTTTGCAGTTGTGAACTGCGTTCACATAGCACTGAATGCGTTCTACTCCCCTGTTTTAACGCGTTGCCGGATATTTTGCAGTTATGAACTCTTCTGTCTCAGGAGACCGCTGATAATTTATGTTCATTACAGCGACACATTGTATCCTACAACGAGGAAAGATAGTGCGTGTAGAATAATATGCACAGGGACGCCGGAGAACGGAGGCATGGCGGGAGCATTGCCCCCTCTGCCCTTTGAAAAGGGTTGCAATGGGGGCGGAGGTTATTTTTCGTAACAGTATCATAGGTAATTTCATGGTTTATCAAAATCAGCTTGAAATAAGCTTATTGCAGCTATTCCGGCACCCAGAAAATTCAGAATGATTTTCTATAATTTCTGTTATTATTTTTAAGGCCAAAATTCTTGATGAACAGAAACAAACACAAATGATAACGATTTTTTTTTGTTTTTTGGTAAGTTTTCATTGCCCTCAATATTTTTACTGCTCCCCCTGTCCTACCGCTGTTCCGGCGTCCCTGAATATGCAAGTTGTGTCAACAAATTTCGCCAAAACATTGGTTTGCAAACGTGAATATGACGTCATATTGTGACGTCACAAACAGCGCATACCCAGTAACAATGACCACCATAGGCCTACGCCACTGTTCAATACTAGAATTTGGTAGGGGGCATCCAATCAAGCAGTCGCCCCGGGCATCACCAGACCTCTGCACGCCACTGGATGATAGCATCCGCGTCGCAACTCCCTACTTACTCTTGCTTGTACGGTTGCTCTTATTTTTCTTATGAACGGACGAGGTGCTTACATATATTAGGAAGACGACGTCCGCCACGCAACTCATAACTTACTCCTGCTCAAGGTTAAGGCAACGCCTGTGCGCATATTCAAACCCCACGACGAACACTTGCAAATTTGCGACAGCTCAATTAGTGTTCGCAGATAATCAGGATACAGCTAGCTATTCATTTCCAGCGGCGCGTAGGGAGGCCAAACTCATTCTCACCTTTAACAAGAAGAAGCGATCTTTTATAGCGATTTTACCACAGCACTAAGGTTAGATTAGGTTTTTCCGGTTGTCCTTCATGTGTGAACTACTGAACTCGCTCTGCAAAGTCTGCTGTGCAGGAGTCTCCTGAACTTTTTTCGTTTCCGTAACCGATGTTAGCACATTTGGACTCACTGGCGGTTTCCGATGATGACGTAGGGTATGTGGTGTCCACATGTCGGTTGCTGTGCGCGTTGTTCCGCTTGATTTCTTTTGCCGTAGTCTCATGCAAGTGGAGACGTTTATGGTGGACTTCGGGCGATAAAGCCGTCGTAACAACGCTTGTGTTTGACAATGATCGAATGTCATAGACGCTGTTGGTGCTTTGCTTCAGTATTTGTTCCTCTTCAATAATGACTGTGTGAACCCGGAGAAACCTACCCAGTGATGAGGCCCTGCCCCCCCTCCCCCCGAAAAAAACTTTTTAAGATTTTTCGCTGGTGTTTAAAATCAATCTCAGCTGTTCGAAAACAAAGGGAAGGAACAGTGGGACTCATGTAGTGTCGTGTTCTCTCACTGACCAAGTTTTAACGTGACTTTTTGCGATTGGATGCGAAACTGTACGACTAAAGCATGCAAGTTTGTTAGCAAAGTTGCCAATTAATGCGGACAACACGAGCTGAGTGTAGCGTGAATGAAATGGAAGGGCGCAGTTTTCTTGCAAAGAAGTGCAAATTCAGATGAGACATTTTTGAGAGGATTATTTGCATGAAGAATAGAAACATACTTAGTTAAGACATGATCAACCCCAAGCGCACCACGCAATGGAGTGTTATGCAACAACGCAATATTTCTCACAGCACGGTTGGCACTGTGGCTAGTGGGTATGCCATAGACAGTGCCGTAACTGACAGGGGGTCAATGGGGCGAGCAGCCCCGGGCAAGCTAAATGTAAATATGTAAGAACTGGTCCCCCTTTAGTTGACATTTTGTCATTTAGTATTATTTAGGTTGTTGTTTTTTGCATTTTTCGGGGTGTTTTCAGTTTTTTAGCTGGTATAGATATCCGCGACACCCAGTGCTTTCCTATTATTTCTTAACTTTTTTCAGAGTTTTTGCGAGTGGCCCTCTACGGTGACCAGTGGTCCCCCTTAAGTTAAGCTTTGCCCCCCTGGCTCAAACCTCAAGTTACGCCACTGTAGATGGATATTTACGTTGTGTAGTGAGCCATTATAGGGCCTCCAAGAGAAATTTTTTTAGTTGGAACAAAACCCATTTGGGGCCCCTAAGACTTGCAAAAACATTTTGAAATAAATAAAAGTTGAGGCTCATAATGTGCATCATACTTCAACAAGAAGTGCTCGTTTATTGATCATATGAAACATTACGTTAAAACATAACGGTTCTCAAGAAACGTGACCATATTGCCATTTTTTAAACATGACTTTTAAGTGTTCATAGTAATCTAATCAAGGAAAAAATTTGAAAAAATATTATTTAACTATTATATAAGAGATTTTCTGGTATTCTTATTCGCAAAATGTCTAATAACGCTATCATAATCAACTTGGGTTGCAATGCTGGATTCAATGTTTAATCTTGCTAGGTCAACTATTCGAGTTTGTGATATAGCAGACCGCAAATAATTTTTTACAAGTTTAAGCTTGTTGAAAAATCTTTCACCAGATGCTACCGTAACTGGAATTATCAAGAATATTCTCAAACTAACACAAACATTTGGAAATAATTCACACAAGCCACACGGGCCACAAGGCGACGACCACTGCTTTAAAGCATTGTCGAAATACTGTAAGTGGTTAGTTTCTCATGCAGGCTATGTTTCGAAATCTTCAGATTTCTGGGTATGTCCGCTAATCCTAAACTCACATTAGATTCGACCTTGTATCAGCTTGCGGCGCAGGTTTAACAATCAGCGAAATGCACAGCACACCTTCGCGGTGCACTATAAGTACTTGCGTCCTGTACTGCAGTTACTTGTTAATTTAACCTTTTCAGTTATTATCTTACGCATATGCCCAACATTCGAGGGCTACTGCTGTTAGATTAGATTGTATTGTGAACTGGCATGTTTCCGATCAAATTTCATTTGAAGTATTTATTAGTTTAAAACTCTTGGTTTATTAGAGAGTTTTTATTAAGGATTTCTTTGAAAATTTTTAAAAGTAAAAGACGTAAAGGAATATTCATTTAAATGGATACACTGGGACAGTAATCGTGAACGTCTTAAATTCGACAAAGTAGGCAAGCCTTCAAGTTCAACAATAATTACTGCTAATAATTATCAATACATCGTATCAGGAAAATGCACTGCCAGCAATTCACATTAAAATACATCACACTTCT
>JGI24159J19872_10005043_pt1 | contig 16994 bp, 12 predicted proteins | sample Ectturendosymbi4_FD_19872 | JGI IMG/M metagenome (IMG submission 19872) | reverse complement strand
TCATATGAAACAATAAACCATTAAACCATTAACTGTAACAAAGGCCTGTGTGAACTCTCATCGCCAGCGTTTCAACGTGCTGTGTCTGGTCGCTGAATGTCATTTCCTGAAAATCAGCAGAGTGGCACTGCCAGATCATTCACAAGGGTTGAAGGGAAGTGGTGTAGAGTTTCAACGCGCATCAGAAATAGAATTACAGTCATTCTGCTTCCCTCGCCGAGCCACACGACGGCAACTTGCCATTACTCACAATGATGACCGTTTGTAGATTGCGAGTAGTTGACGATTTGCCGACAACTAGGCAGTTTGTGACTCTTTACTATAAAAGTAATAAGGTTTAAAAAGCAGAATTTCAATAAGTGCTGATATGCCTCACAAGACATTTTTAATGGAGATTTCAGAAAATGTGCTCAAAGATAGATGAAGAGAGTGAAACAGTGAAAATTTATTGAAGTACAGTGGCAGAATTTATGGAAAGCACAAATAAGGGTGGAAGTCTTTAGAAGTAACGCCCTTGTTCGATTGCAGTAAGCACAAAGGTTTAGGAAATTAGTTGTACGAAATTTCAAGTGTGCTTATTTGCAAGTATGCTTTGTTCCAAGCTATTTTATGTGAGGGAGAATGTATGCGTATACTTCAGAAAGAAAACCTACAAGCAGCAAGTGTCAATAGCCATCAGATTGAACTTCAAAGTTTACTTTGTTTTCTATGATGTATACTAAATTCAAAGTTAATCGCAAACTTCGCCCGTGAAAAAATTGCTTTTCTTTAACAAAACCTCAATGAAAAGCTCTAAATTTCTATAGGCTTTAGAGCAGGGGTCGGCAATATACGGCCTGCCAAACAAAAGCATCCGGCCCGCAGTCCCTTTGCAAATTGTAGTGCAGTAAATGTATGACCTGTCTAGTTGTATTAGGCTATATTTTATGAATCTGTCCTCCTTGCAGATTCTTGTGTTGCATCCTAAGGGGGACCTCTTTTGAGAAGCCGCACTGTGCTACAATTGTACTGTATTTCGTATTCTGGGTTTTCGCTATAAACTGTGAAAATCAGGAGTTTATTCTGATTGAAATTCCATAAATTCCCACGTTTTAGCAGCATTATAAACAGCAAAGGTACGAAATTGTTGGTAGAAAATTCGTACGGCCCGCCATACCCTGCAGAGTTTGTTTTTGGTCCGCGACAAGCAAAAGGTTGCCGATCCCTGCTTTAGAGGAATTAGCCAACTGGGCTCTGCTTTCATGTTTTTGCGGTGATTCAAACTTGCACATATCTGCATTCAATTAACGACACTCTCTCTTCATTTATTAACGAGTATTATCTGTATTTTGCACATATCTACATTCAATTAACATAACGAGTGAAGTTAATTAACAAAACCGCGTTGGTAAAGTCCAATGTTTTCATCACGCTAATATATGTAAAAACACCCACATGTTGCAAAGCCTCGGGTTCACATCTCAAAGTTTTTTTTTGCGCTATATATCTCAATGACTGTGCTCTGGCTGAACTAAGTTCAGGAAAAAATGCTGAAATATCAAATATTAACAACAATTTGAAATATGTAATATATGTATTTTTGAAGCAGCGGCGATGCACGCACGGTTTGGTAGTGGCATCAGGAAATTTGTTCTCAGCAGTAGACTGGTGACCACAGTATTTGAGTGTAGCTCAATGTAGTTAATCGACAGCCTTCTTTCAATGCTTCATTTATCGTCTTTGAATCGTGATCGTCCTTCAACATATGCCGACAAGTATTTTCCAAAATGTTATTTGACACTTTTTGTGAAATCTAATCCTTAGTCGCTTGGATCAAAACGTTGCTTACTCTGTAGGATGCCTGATGACGCCTCAAGGAAGGCAAAATTCTAGACCGCGAAGCAATACTGAAAACTGACATTATAATGCTTACGGAAAAACGCTTTTCATACTAAACTTTGAATTGTATCATTTGAAAAACATTCGGAAGCACCTTACTTGTGATAATAGAATTTACAGAATCCAAGTAACCTAGGTGATACAATATAAGGTTTTGTGTATGAGCACGTACATATGAGGCAAACCCATAAAAGACCAATGAAGTGTATGCTCCATTGCTTACAAATTTAAATTGAAAAAACGAATCCTTGGTTCCCGTTTCTACCTGCAATAACAGCCCGTAGTCATGGTGAAAGAACACGTGTTTTTGTTACGACTGATATTACGTTGAATTTTTCTCTTTCCCCACATTCTAACTGGAAGTTTTCCTTTCGCATGCGCAGGGCATTTCCGTAAGCTCAAGGGAATTGCGTATGCATATGCACAGGGGTAAAACAAAGTGAACACCGTGGTTGTCTCATTTTGTCCGTTTCTGCACAATAAAATATTGGCGTATTGGAAATATACTGTCAGACGTTTTTCACCATGCCTTGTGTGTTCATTTCTTAATTCATTCATTTTAATGCGCGCTATTCACCGAGGTTGGTTGCGGGGCAGCAACTATAAGAGGACTCAAAATACCCAACAGTTTTCAGCAACCCCCGATAAACTTTTGTGTACAACGGCCTTATTTGATTCGGTGTTCATTCTTCATTGCCTTATTATTTACAATGAATCCCAACTCAAAACTTTATTTGTTTGTTTTTCTATTTATTATGTCCATTTTTTCTCGCGCAAATCACAGGCATGAAAACAGACGTCTACTACATTTGTCTGTCAACCAAACAGGGAAATGTATCAATGTCCTTGTTCATTCGGAAAATGGTGCTTTAGTGCAAAAAGCGAATAAACTGTGAACCGCCGCATAATACTAATTCCGACCAAAAAAGTAAGTGAATTCATTGCAAATTTTACAGAGATTTTTGTGATACGCCTGGGGATGACAACGTGAAGTAAGGACAAACAACTTTTTGTTTCATACACACAGAGGCGTATCGATGGGGGTCAAGCGGGATACAATTCCCCGGCGCCAAATCACTGCGGGGGCGCCGAATGACTGCGCGGGGCTTCGAAACGTTCCAACAATGTCAAAAGTACTTTCTTCATTACGATACATTTGCTTTCGAAAGAGCTCAGGTTCAAACATGGGGGCACCAAACTTGCTTCTTGCCCCGGGCGCCATCTAACCTCGTTACGCCCCTGCATTCACATGAGTAAGACGAAAAACCCAGCAGAAAGCAAGTTTTCACTTGGAATTCTATGAGTTAGAAATGACAGATTTTTCAACAAATGAATCTCTCTGACTTTGAGTAAAAAGGGCAGGATCGTGTAGATAAGCATTAAAACCACTGAGCACTGTTTCGTAGTTCAAAACACAATCGTGCCATCCTCAACGTGTCTTCTTTTCTGAAAAGCAACTCCTTAAAGCTGAGTGAATGTCAACTTATTTGACGCAACGATCTATGTAAAACAACGGGTAGTGCGCTATGACTAGTATCTGCAGTGCTTGGCCTACTTCATGTCATGTTATGACGACGAGTCGTTGGCCATGTTATTTAGCGAACGCAAGCACACACGTATGCACAAGAACGTATGAAGGACAAACGACCAGTGCTAAGACTGAACGCACAACGACGCCTGAGCAGGTATTTGTTCTTCATGAAAGTCCTCCAATGTGCGAGACAACCGAGCTGCACAGAGGGTTACATCTCGCACCTTCTTGCAGCTTTCTTAGCACCCTGCACCAGACAAGAAGGCTGCAGTGGGAAGTTAGTTAGGTTCGACCTAAAATCGAATTCTTGACCTACCAGAACAGAAGCGGACGCACTAACCACAACGTTATGAGTTGGCTTCATTCATTCAATCAAAAATGTGTTTTTCTAAAGCTCTGACACGACGTAACTTATTTCTGCCTATCATGGCTTGTAAATCCATTATGTATTTTCATGGATGCTATTATATACAATAATCAGGTACAGTAATTGGATAGCCAAAACGTAATATAAATTTCCCTCCAACAGTTATTTTCACCCCAGTTAGTGCCGAGTAAGCATACTGCATGATTTTGCTTTCTACCTCTAGCAAATAGAGACAACAAAAGTGGGAGAAAGTGCAAATAATTGCTCAATATTGCTACGTTGGATTTAAAACCATGCATCATTTTTCCTTCAAAAACAATCCTGCAAACAGAGCTGAGGTGCAATTTCTATGCTTTGATTCATTCTCCACATTGATTATATAGTTAAAAATTCTAACTGATCTTAATCAAGTATTCATTACACTAAAGTAAAGTATGTGTATTTCAATCTTTTTTTCAATAAATAAAGACGAATGTTGATTCTGCCCAATAGTAACCTGCCTTGCAAGCGCCAAGCATTCCCTATCAATGAATGAGCATGGAAAAACTTCACTCTGATCAAGCGATGACCGTGTGCAAAACAGCAAATAAATTTCCTTTGCATCGACAAATGGCAGTCATAAACAATGTCAAACAAGAAAAACTCCTCAGAACACTCAATCTTTGTCGAGAAACTGACAGACAACAAACATTCACACCGGACTGGCCACATGAATCAGCTCCACCAGGAAGAGACATGGCAGCTGCAGGTTGGTTCTATTTGGGCAACCTGGACCGGGCCCAGTGCTTCAGTTGTGGAGGAGTTTTGAGGAACTGGAGAAGACTCGACAATCCTTTCACTGAACATATCACTCATTTTCCTCATTGTTCAATGGCTCAAGGTCAAGAAGCACATAATGTACCAAATAACACACCAAAGGTAAAAATTCCAATTCCATTACTTGATAAATTTGCAATTTTGGTAAAGGAATCACGAAAAATGAAAAAAATCCCCAGCATTGTATCCAAGCACTATATAAATTACCATAATAAAACAAAATTTTATGATTGGAACGCAAAAGAAAAACGGTAACCTATGAAAAGTCTTGAATACTGCAAATAAAACTTTGCTGCAATCGCTTGCAAGTGATTGCTGTTTCATCACAACGGTAAAAACTTCCGCATCTTGGAACTTATGCGTAACTGTTATTTTGTGTTAAGGTTTTGCAAACGCTTCTACCGAGAAAACAAAATCTCAGCGAGCAACAAAAGACAAGTCTGTTCCTTATGTTCCCTTGCCAATCCCCGACCCACTTACACATGGAAAAGTTTGAAGATCGGCTGGAAACCTTTTCGAATTGGTTTTACACACGAGCACGACCCAACACCATAGCAGAGGCGGGTTTCTTTGCCATAGGTAAGTTTTTTTTGTCACAAATAAGGCTGTTGCGTGTGAATTCCTTGCAAAGTTTCGCGTTCAACACACGTTAGTTCCAAACACAAACATATTTTCGAACGCCTCGGAGCACATCGACGTTTCGGAAGATTGTGTCTAACCCCTTAAATCTTACTTCGTTCCTCAATCCAAGCCCCAAAGTTGTATTTGCAATAGGTGTTGCACATACAAATCATGCTTGCCTACCAAACATTTTTTTTGGTTTCGTTGGCGATATCCTAACAACAATTTGTTTGTATTTCATTTTACAAGTATTAGGGAGAATTGAACATACGTAAAGCAAACGAATGTATGTTGAAATGTATGAACCCATATTAAACAAGTCGGTTTACATAGGACCGTCGTTGACCTCTCATCAATGCAATATTTACTGTACTACACAAGGAGACGGAAATGGGCGCCACTGAACATTCGTGACGCTATAGCGAATACAATGAACAATTATATGAACGTACAGAGAATAATGCTATGCACCTGCTTTTAATCCGAATTGTCTGTGTATAGGAATTTTATTTGCAATTATTTGTACTGCAGTAAAAACTTGCGATTATTTGCACCGAACTTTTGTCTATTACAATCAAAATACAGTGGTAAAATTTTTGTTTTATTATATTTGTTTTTCATTAAAATGCAATAACTTTATAGTGCTAAAGATCAACAATAGTTGTGTTTGTAGGAGTTCGAGATCGAGTTAAATGTTTTTACTGCAACGGAGGTTTGCAGAATTGGAAACAAAATGACAATCCTTGGGAGGAACATGCAAAGTGGTATCCGACTTGTGAATACTTACTTCAGCAGCAAGGACCCGAATTCGTTCACAAAATTGTTTCAAAATTTCCAAACATTAAACGCCCAGTAATGCGTGTCCCACGACATGATGTTCCACCACCGCCAATGTAAGTTTTAAATTTTAGTTAATTTTCTTTCTGAAATGTTGACATAAGCAAGTTTTCTTTGATGATCTGCGCAAAAAAATTCTGCCATAGAGAAACCGTTTTTAAGTGACAAAGCGTTGTTCTCTGAGTTGAAACGCGTTTGCCAAATACAAATTACCACCAGCTGTTTCGCAACATAAAAAAGTATAGTTATGTCTGATCTAGTGAATCGTTCTGAACGTTGCTGATTATAATGAGTTTACTCGTTATGAAACAAGTATAGCTGCACATAAAACAGCTTTGACTTGTTGAATTAATCATTACACTGTAACCGTGTCTCCAAACAGGACACAAATTGCAATGGAAGGAATGTCACCCACATTACAACCACGGCCCAACCAGGGTTTGTTGTCTACAACCTCTGAAGCCCAGACTGGCCTTTTGGAAGAAGCAATGAAATCTGAAATAGCTGGTGTTGTAAGAGGTATCAACAACACAAAATTGTCGGTTGAAATCATAACTTCCTGAAATATGCAACAAAACCGTTGACGCCTTTGTTTTCAATTAGTTTTGATGGTTATTTCAATTTACTCCAACCAAATGTTTTCAACAGGCTTGGGATTTGATGAAGATCTCGTTCGCGAAGTCATTCGCACAAAAATACAAACTCACGGAGATGTATACCAAACGGCAGAAAGACTTTTTAAAGCTGTTGATGAAGCGCAAAGGTAAAAATATGTCTCCCACTGGCATTCCAGCCTTCAGCTTACATGCAGTGTATGCGTGAGTAATCACAGCATATCAAATCATCATCGTCTTTTATAGTAACATTATGGGGAATTCGTGACCAGTACTCATGTTCACAGTCATGCTAGAATAGCTAGGTTTTGCGAGGATGACACAGGTAATGATGTATTCTGCTTAAGATAAGTCATGATATACCGAAAAGCGACGTGAGCTTTGACGGGGTCCTTGCTGATTTGTATTACCTGGTGAAGCAAATGAACTACTATTACGTTATTTGAGTGACGTTTCACCAAAGCAAAATGGCATTCTGAGCATTTGGTTTAGTAAAATGTCTGACTGATGGGCAGTGTGCACAACGAGCTGGGAAGATTATATGTGCCCAGGAAAGAGGAACGATGTCAAGTTTTGTGGAAAAATTTTTGATAAAAATTTGCATGATGTTTTTGTCAAGATGGCGTAAAAAGAAGGCGGCGTTTTGTGGAGAAAATCTTTCCAAGAAGCTATCTTGGATCGTTACACCTATATAATAATTTTAGGGCGTATTTAGTGACTAGAGCAGGGTCTCCAAATGCCGCCCGCAAAGCCATTTTGTCAATGATGAAAAAATAATAATCATTAACCAAAAATTTGTTGATTTGGTGGAATGCGACCTTTCCTGAAACAATGACATTTCGTAAAAAGTCTGGCCCTCGAACTATCATGTGATAGCACATGTGGCTCACGGACAAAAACGCTTGGAGACAACTAGACTAGAGCAAACCTCCGATAGCATGATTTGATTTTGCACATTGCAGAAAAATGGAAGAGGAAGAAGATCAAAAGAAAGCAACTGATTGGCTCAACAAGGATCGTTCTAAATCTTTATTTAGCAGTCTATCTGTAAATGAAACAATGGTTAATCAAAATCCGCAAAACCTCTGCCACAGCCAAGGGGACACTGATGCTATGGAAATTTTTCCAGAGCATCCAACAATTTCGAATTCTCTCCCTTTTGCCAGAACTGGACCGAATGGTGCTGTGAGCGAATTCGCAGTAAGTTTTACGTTATACAATTATGCAAGGCGATATGATGTTTCTTAGATAACGAGAATTTTTTTTGAGAGTAGGTAGCTTTATTTTAGCTTTTCGAAACTATTCAAATTTTACTCTTTTCCACAAGGAGTTAAGAGGTGTTTGGTTAATAATTTGTTACGGTGGCAGCTCCTTGAGCAAAGGAAATATCACAAGCACTAAAAAACTATGAGCCAACTCGTTTTTTCAAAATAATAGAATTTTATTAATTTCTCGAAATAAATATTTCGTGTATTTTTCCACAAAATCTGGCACTTTACAGTTTCGTATGCAGATGCGATTTGCATCGCACCTGAAACCTCCCTAGCAGCTTGAACACAAAGAGAGGCCTAGTTACAACTAAAGCTTTGTAAATGTAGCGATATCTGTCCAAACCAACTCTTTCATATCACATGGCAGAATTCACAAATAGTGTCAATCGAGACTTTGCTTGGCATAGCATTACAACTTGTGAAGAATGCAACGCTTTGAAGAGGATTGAAACAACTGGACGAAATTTTGCTTAGGATGTACAAAGAAAAAAACATATTGGTGTCAAAACCAAGAGATATGTTTCATCTGACAGCCCAAAATAAAAAATTCGTGTATACGTATGGCACAATAATTCATTCGGGTAAAGCAAATATTTTCAAGAAATTATTCTTTTTCTATTTTTGCAGTTTGGAAGGTCCTTAGATCTTTCACCCCATTCGTAATTAAGAAGTTATACAACTCGTGGCATAGTCTTTTAACGTTGAAACCAATGAATTTGGAGCTAACATGGTTTTAATTCCTGTGATATGGCGCTGTTCACAAAGAAGCAAATAACGTGTGGAAAACAATCAGTGTAGGAAAATATTACTTAGCAAACAAAACCCCTAAATGTATTAAATCAGGGCAGACAGGAGTATTTGTGCCTCATTCCATAATTCATTGCTCAACTTTATTTTATTTTGTAAGTAGTTAGTGATCATGTGTCCTGGTGCAATATATTTGTACACTCATCGGGAGGAAACTTCATTCGTTAAGCTGAAGTTATTCCCACGTTATTTTTTTTATTGTCATCAGCAAAAAAAACCTGAAGATGGGAAATCCAGTAAGCGTAGTGCTGGAAGTATTAATGTGTCATTTCAATCTAAATAATTGTTCAAAGAATTTGCGAAAATTCAGAATGAAATAAATCAGTTACCAAGATTTGCTGACAGACAAATAATGTGTGCAAAAGGCAATGATATGTACTGTATTGGACAAAATTTAGATTTTTTTAAACGCGGCTACGTTGGGTGCAGCTTCCGAAAACACGGTATTTACGTTGGCAAGAATTTCACAAGCAACTTGTCTCTGTGGGTGATCCCTGCAAGTTGTTGCTGTGGGTCAACTCCTTCCTGTCGCAGTTGTAATGTAATTCTCGATACAGTTGAACGTCGAACTAGCGAAAAGCCTTTGTGACTTTTCCAGGCTACGTAGCATGACACGTTCAAGTTTACGTTCAAGTTTGTTTTGATTCGGATTTTACTATCCTTGGGCATTGTTTCCTGCTGTCCAATGTTAGGCACAAACTCATTTTCGACATTTCGTGGTCTGTTTTTCTTTAGGACAAAGCACTTGGGTTGAAATACAAAAACGTCGCTGAGAAATTAGTTCTTTCATGGAAGATATCGTTACTGCAAAAACGTGATTGTCGTTACGGTGATTTTCTTCGTTTTTGTCGGAGGACAGTTCAAAAGCCTGAATGACTTAAAAGTTGGAAATACAATCCATTCATGATTGTATTTGTGCTCACAGTTCAATAGATAAAATAACCACCGGAGATAGCATTCACTGATTGGATTGAAAGTTTTGCAATACAATTGGACCAATGCAAACTTTGTGGAAGAAAATAAGGAAAAAAATCTATATCAAAACACAAAACCTAACTCAAAAGCGCAGCCGCAGCATACTAATATGCAACTAACCATATACCAAACGTGGCCATCAATAACATATAAAAAAAAAGAATGATTGCTCTGCGAATAGGTTTGATTGAAGCCTAAAGTGAATTGTTCCTTTTATTGAAGTTGAACGGAATACAGGATCAGATGTACAGTACAGATAAAGTTGCGGTTTATGCTTGCCTTCATTAACTTCGTTACCATTCTAACGCACACACACACACACACACACACAGACAGACNTGCCCTATCTCAGTGATTCCCAAACATGTTCGAGCCGTTATCCAAATCAAGGCAGAGTTATGTTTTATTACTCTCAATATTTCGCAGTGGTCGCTCATAATGTTGAACAACATTGTGGTTTTGATTCCGCATCACCCCGAAGCAACACATATTACCCCCAGGGTGTAATTTTTACCCCCAGTTTGGGAAACACTGGCCTATCCCGCCAAAACCAGTTTCTGCGACGGGATTGAGCTGAACGGTGAAGACAGGAGAAGATGTGCGGAGAGTTCTTACGCAACGCAATTGCGAGTACAGGATTACAGTATTAATGTGTCAGAGGTGCCAGATTACGCAGCAGTGAAACTGCACAATAGAAGAATTCTCCTTCCAGGGCTTTCGGCGATCGCCCGGGCAGATATTTGTTACGGTTGATGAAGAGATCGTCCATTTCTCAACGGCACGCACATGGTCTTCGACGGAGTTGTTCCGTTGGGAAGGCAGAAAGCAACACGACCGGGATCCGACGGAGATTGCACCCGCATTAGGGTTTCCCTGCTGTAGTCATCACGCCAAGCGCTTGGACAGACTCAAGCAAGTTCCAAATTAGGTCTCAGTACGAGATTGGAACCACGCTGAACTGCGACCTACCAGACGCGAAGTGAGCGCTCTAACCACTAGGCCACACGTCCGGCTATTTTAAGGCATTATACATATCTTATCAAACTTGTTAATGGTCGATGAATATAACTGTGAACATTTACAGTGGCAACAATCTGATAAATTGGCATTTTCAACCAAAACATGCTCATAAATAAATGAAAGGCAGCCTTGCTCTGAACTAAGTTTTAAATATGTGGACCAATCGTGATAATTCGTTTGACTTTGCAGCATGAAGAAGAAAAACCCTCGAAAGCCACGACTTGCCGAGCTGGATTAAGATTATCTGAAGTGTGCTAAGTTTTGAGTTATCATAAAATAAAGTTATTGGCAATAGAAGGGATTCAATCCATGTTATAGTTGTTTGTGCGTGAGCAAAGATGGACAAAATGGCAAACCTCCTTCGAATTACATCTTACAGTAGATACTTTTGTTGTGTAATTTGTAGATTAATCATTGAAAATGTTTTGAATGGTCAGTATTTTTGCGTGTCGAAAGCAATTGATACTGATATCAGGATCACTTCTCTTTTGTAATTTTTTTGTTAAAAGGTTTTTCACGAAATGTCTTAAGACAAGCCAAATCATGTCAAACGAATTTACGCAATTCTAAAGTCTTGGAAATTGGTTTGAGTTGTTTAGGATAACCTATGAATTGCTGCAGTATTGTTTTTAAAGAAAATACACCATTCGTTGGTTTGCATTGTTTTTATGAATAATATCCGGTTTCCAAAGAGACGATTTATTTTTCAGAATACAAATGCTGAAAAATCAGAAGTAAGAACCACAACATCTGCAAAAAATTTTGAAAACTTTGAAAAGGAAGCTCGGTTAAGAGAAACTCTTAAAAGACTAGAGGACGAACGAACGTGCAAAGTAAGTATTCGTTTGATCGGGGTACAGTCGGTTCATTTAAATTATCATGACAACAATCCAATCCACATTTAATAGTTTAATGCCTAGATTGCATTATTGCAACAAATTGTCATATATGGACCCCAAAAATTAGTTCAGACATTCCTTAAACTTGGATCAATTAAAAACTTATACTGAACTTTAAAAACCTTTTTACGTTTAAGCTTAATGAATAATCATGATTTCAAAAAGGGTGAAGTGGCTATAACTTCATCAATTGATTAGATCTCAACAAAGCTTATACTCTCTGAAGTGTAAAATTGGTAATAATATTTTATAATCGTTACAATATTCTCTAGATATTTGCTTTTTTTACTTCTGAAAACTTTGCTTGCAGATCTTATTTGCGTTGGACTACCTTCGCTGGTGGGATCTTAGCGACTTGACCAAGTCCTATCGAATGAATCTCACAGAAACGGCTCATGTTTAAATAACATCAGCGAGTTACTGCAGAATGTCTCAACTTTATTCAATAGCATGTGTTGCTCGGAATTATCAAAAGCACCCAAATATATGCAATATGTTGAAATACTTCCACTCTGGCGAAACGCTGGATATTAGTGATGGAAATGTGGCAGTATCAAGAACATTCTTTGAATTTGCCACTTTGTACCGAAATGTGTTATGCCAGATAGGATGTAGTTCAGCATTATTTTTCAATGACTGTTTTACCCAGAAAATTTAAAAGATTTAGAGCAAGTTCGTCCGTTAATGAAACTGTTCGAGCACTTCGGATTGACAGCGATCCGAGTGTTAGCTAAAGATTAAAATATGGCGTTGTTTTTCAGGTGTGCTTGGATGAACCAGCCGATATGGTCTTTATTCCTTGTGCTCACATTTGCTGCTGTTTGAATTGCACTCAAGCTCTGCGAATATGTCCGATATGTCGCATGAAGATAGAAAAAGCAGTTCGAACCTACACTTCTTAGCTGCGGAAGGAAAATGAAGGAAAATACTGGATTTTATAGTTGTAATTAGGATAAATAAAAGAAAAATTATTTTTTAAGCAAAAATCGCATATTCCGATTTCTTGACACAAACAAGTTTGAAAAACGACAAACTGTAACAAGTTTAATAAGTGGTTGTTGGTGTTGGCATGTCGGCGTGCTTGTCCCAGAGTCAAAGTGCGCGTAGTCGAAAGCTCTCACATCTCTGTGTCAATGATGGTGATCTGAGAGCCATCACTTTGAAGTTGAGACAGGCGGTTGAAGTCATCAGCAATAACTCAATGATTCCTTTATATTTCCCTTAAGCAACATTAAATGCTTACTTTGGCTCTGAGGCGAAAATTGTAAAAATTAGTATTGCTTTAAAATAAAGGATGTCGGAAATAATTTGCAAAAATAAAGATTTTTTAGTTTTTTATTTTTTCGTGTGAATACTTTTTAATGTAAGGGAGTTTACTAAATGCTTTCATTTTACTTTTAATTTGCTTGTATATTTTTCTTCCTTTTCAATTTGCTTATCCATAATCCATACCTTCGAAACTGATGAGATTGTTTGACCAATGACATATCAAGTTTTTGTTCGTGTAAAAACGTATTTTATATTTCCCTAAAGTGAAGACTGACGCTATGTAAAGTCCAATGCCATACAACCACATTACAATACATGTATTTGAGTTACGGATATCATATTTTTACGTCACAACACTTGTCATGTGTTTAAACATTGCAACACTCTATTTGATTTAAACAAGTATTTAGTGCACATGTGCTGGGTAAGTTTGGAGTTTTTTTGACGTCCTAGATACGAACAGGTCCAAGCAGTGATTACTGCAGTGTTGCTGTGTTCTATCGTTGACGAATATTGTAAAGTACTTGAAGTTCAACACATTGAAAGGATCAAAAAAGGTTTTTTGTTTTTTTTCAAACCACTTCTCTGAAATGTTGAAATTGCCAAGGACAAAGCGCTCGTTACTGATGTTACGGCAACATTTGGGAAAAGACTGTGCTTGTCGTTAATTCTACAAGTTGTCTACACAAGCTCAATGTGAAAAGCAAATTCGTGCATCTAATATACCTGTAAACTACAAGAATTGCTTAACGTTGCTCATCCTTCAAAATAAATTTGAGGCCATTGAGCCAACACATTTCCCTAACTAATCAAACACTGGCTGCATGTTGAAGAATTCAATCCTAAGTATTCCAAAGGAACGCTAATTTTTGCTACCTTTGGACATAAACGTGCTTTTTAATATGGGCTGGGTTGATATTTTAAACCAAATACCAATATTTACCGCTGGGAACGTATGGCGTAAACCCACTGACATAAACGATAGGTACTGCGATATTCACTTCCTTGATATACAGTAAACCAGAAAAAGGGCAAGTCTCAATTTTTAAATTTTGAATTAAATACACTTTCATATGCAGAGTTAAGATAATTGCATGACGGGGTAGTGACCAAGTTCAGTACAGATTCTAATTGCTATTGTCAAACAAAGGTGTTTGACTTTGAAATGATAAATAGACCTTTCCGTATGTTTTTATAAGCTGATGTTTGGAATTATTATAGTGCTTTGTTTAATTCAGGACACTTGTTAGTATTTTTAAGAAACGCGATTTAATTATTTACGGCTGTACAACTAGGACGAGCTAGGGAATACATGGAGAAATTGTGGGAGTAATAGAGGCGTGCTACATTTTTCTCCAAGCGTTGCATAGGCAACGTCGATAACAATGAAATGAGAACAAAGCTGTGTTGGTTTCGCAAGTGTGTGTGTGTTTTGTTTGCGCTTCTCATATGACGCTGCAAGTGATTCAGAACATGTTTGAACAGAAAACTAGTCAGCACAAGTCTGCACCAAAACAATACGCTGACCTTTTGTGTTGCAACACAACATTTTCTTAGGGGATTTTTGAGGGAAACATACGGGTTGAAGGATTTCTTCCAAAAATATGGTATCCCGCTAAACGTTTTGTAAGATACACCCAGATGCTTGTAAACGTGGTACTGACTTCCAAACTGTCAAATATAGTTCTGCATAAGCATAGTTTCAATGCCTGGTATTTCCTTCAAAGAAATTAAACCAAGCTTTTTAATATCTGATTGAAACGGTGCAACGGTGAAGAATCCTTGTTTGTTTTCAAAAATGGTCTGCCTACTTATTGAATAAGAGACCATTATGTTGAGTACGAAGCCTAGTGTCGTGGTCCAAAACAAAACACTTTAACAGCTGTTTTCAGTGCTGGTCGTGGTCGACTGCAAGTAAACGTGCGGCTGATGCCTTTCTGTCGATTTTACTTTGCCTAAAACATCATGAAGCTAAATTGCACTGCGTCGGTGGTTAAATGGAAAGTAGATTAAAGTAACGTAGAGTTGTAAAGTCTTTTGATGTCGATATAGTCACTAACCTTATTGTATTCAAACCAAGCACGCATTCTCATTCTACCCACTACTGGAAAATACACTCATGCCATTCATTTCAACATGTCATTGGAACTTAGGCGTGATTGAGGTAAATGTCTTATGGCAGTATTGATGTCTCTTCAGAAACGCACGGAACTTTAAAATATGACGAGTAAGAGACTTAGATGATAAATTTAGGTCTATGGTCTTCATTCAGAAGTATGAATCATTAAATGTATACCCATAAATATTGTCCCCTCTCGGTCTCACTAGCTTTTCTTTTTTTGTCAATCTTGTAATGTCCGAAAAATCTGCAAGTCAGCTTGCATTCATCACGTTGGCGGTAACGATCAAACCGATTTCATTCCTGCCATTCGAGTTACGACGCAGGGTCCTGCAGCAAACTTTAATTGAGTAAGACCGAAAAACGCGGNACACACGCAAGAGCGCATAATTCACATACTAACAGCGCAAAAATGCCTCATNCACTACCACAACTGGAAAGAGTTTTTTTAAGGTAAAGTAGATCTTAAGGTAAGCTTTTCTTTAATTTCAAGTAATCCCCCTTGTNGAAAATGAAGTTTCAGTCCTGGGTGNACCACGTTTAATTGAACTTGCATGCCATGGTTTGTGCTCTGGCAGTCTGTTGNAGTCAGTATGTGAATGACTTCGAGTGAAGCAGTAGTGTTCACACTCCGGTTTAACCAACGAAGCGATTCAATTAAGTTATATGCAGCCGTGGCCTTAATGTTCAATGGTAGTTTGTCGACGAGGGCCGTACTGCTGTTTAGAATCTAGGCTTTGGCAACGAGAATGGCGCTACTGTATATATCGGTCTCACCAGATGCTTTTGTTGTTACAAACGTTTGGCAAACTTCCCTCGCGTTAAACGAAGCCTGACAGGCTATGTTTCTTGCTGTAACGGTAGAGATTACCGAACTTTCAACCGCACACACTTTACTCTCCACAAAGGTTATTCTGGCAAAGTTGGTCAAGAGGACTAAACCTGAAAACTTCCTGCAGTTGTTTCTTCGCAGTATATCAGAGAAGAACGTTGCAATATATGTCTTGATGTAAGCAGGCTTTGAATCGTATGAGGATGGAAAAATTCAGGCATCTCGTCNTGAGAAATGAAACAAAGTACCATGGAGTGGAGTTGGTGGTAATGGATTAGAAGCTGGCTGCTCATTCCAAGAATATATTTGAAACTTAGCAACACTGTTTTCTTCAAAATCAACCTATCATATCGTCTTTGTTAACCGTAAACACTAGGGCGCCATGAGGGTATTTAATTAGGAAGTGATGCTCCGTAAATAGTTCTTCAAAACAAATTTGGAAGAGGTCAGACTTGTAAACATGAACCTTTTCTCATTGGGATGCTTTTTAGTTTCCACTGCCTGGAACAAAACCAGTACTCAACCCTACAAAAGTTGTCAAGCACATTACTGTACATCCCGCGATAAGCCTGCCGTCAGCGGAAAAGAAAACCTAAAAGAAGGAAAACACCAGATGAAGACAGGTTATATCACGTGAAGAATGGTGTTATAGTGCCTTCGATTGACTGAACAGGCTTTGAATAAGTCCAAGATAATCTCTGCAATAGGCAGTACTTGCTCCCAGTGTAGAATTAAGTGGTGCAGTCGAAACCCAGTGGTTAAGCATGATTCACGGGCTTGTCGTACAGTGGCGTAAGCAGACAATTTCCGAGGGGGAGGCCAAGTTTCGTCACAGTCGTGTGACGTCACAATCGCGTGGCGTCACAAATCAACGTTGGGGGAAGTGCCGAAGGCACGACCATTTTAGGGAGGTCCAGGGGCATGCCCGCGTAAAAATTTTGCAAAATTACATCTGAAAATGCGCATTTTTTCTGCATTCTGGAAGCAAGTTTTAGACAATACTGTTTTTACATTTTTTTATTTTTAGGGTCTGAGGGGGTGGCCATGGCACAGTGGCCTCCCCCTGCGTGCGCTAGTGTTGTCGTATGTGCTCACTAAATAAGCATTTCTATTCTACGCTCATCCAACCTTTATCTTC
>JGI24159J19872_10005038_pt1 | contig 17001 bp, 14 predicted proteins | sample Ectturendosymbi4_FD_19872 | JGI IMG/M metagenome (IMG submission 19872) | reverse complement strand
CCGAAAAGTGCCGCCCAGGGCCCGCACCCCCCCCCTTTGCTACGCCACTGTGTGTATGGCAAATCCACTAACCCCTTTGAGCGGCCTTGCCACACGGGTTCGTCGCCGACGGTGACAAATAGCAGAGGTGCAAAATAGCAGAGGTTTGGTATGCAGTAAACCATAAGACGACAAACGGATCTATCGCGCAGCACTAACTACAGTCAGGGGTGTAGTGGGGTGGGAACGTGTGGGAACGGCGTTCCCACACCTTTATTTCGCGTGGGAACGCGTTCCCACACCTTTTTGCACTAGATAAGGCTACATTAAAACATGGCTGCGATCTCACAGATGTGCCAGACTGCCAACGATACGCAGACTCGCACTGCTAGTCAAAAGCCTATACGGCTATAGTGGTAGGAACGGCGTTCCCACACCTCTTTTTTTAGCACTACGTCCCTGACTACAGTATACAACGCAACAACTTTTCCTACTGTATGTGGCATTTTGGCGGTTTTGTTGAGATTAACCTCTTCTGTTTGGCACTTCCGATGTGTGGTTCATTGCCACATCTCTATTTCTCTTGTATTAATCTTTGTTTTGTATATTTTAGTTAGTGCTGCGTGCTAGATCCGTTCGTCGTCATTCGGTCTGTTGCATGCCAAAACCTCTGCTATTTGGCACAGTCAGCGACGAACCCTACTAGTACTGACTGGGCTTTGCAAAGGAACTTGTTGATGTGTCTGGTTATCCCATTCCCAGGGAGCGACATTGGTTTCACCAGCACCTGTTCCTGGCTGTGGTCAAAGGGAACGCCACCAACATATTGGTCTGTGTTCAGTGTGTAATCTAATTTAGCTGACCAGTAATTACTGCCCGCTTCTTGCCTTTGTTTCGGTGTACAGCTATTGCCTCCCAAATCCAGTTTCTGTACTGTAAGTTTTGTCACCGTCTTGTGTAGTATTACTTCACACATTGGTTAACTATTTGACTATAAGATAACGCCACCAACGTATTGGTCTGTGTTCAATGTCTAATCTAATTTAGCTGACCAGTATTACTGCCCGCTGGCGCTACTTGCCTTTGTTTCAGTGTATGACTATTGCCTCCCAAATGCTTTCTGTAAGTTTTGTTGTCCTCTTGTGTAGTAGTATTACTTCACTCATTGGATTGGTTAACTATTTGACTATCGCATATCCTATGGTGATGCTACAGCACTGTGATATGTATGTTCCACATTGCTTGAAACTTCTGAGGCCATTAAATTTTTAAGAATTTGATTATGGTTTTATGTAGTATTGTAGTTTGTATTCCAAATATTGTCATGTCAGAATGAACAAGCTACTATTGTATTCGTTGTTCTCTTATGAATAACAAGGGCTGATGATGCCTACTCCGTAGGTGAAATATATTCTCAGTAAGATCTTAGTGTCTGATTCTTTGCTGCGAAATGATTCCTTTCAATAGACAGTATTGGCTATTGCAATTAAACAAATTTAAAGTGTTAAGGTTTTGTTGATGTGTAAAATGTGGAGAAATAGTTCTAAGTAGCAACACTAAAGCTGCTATTGTTTTAAATGCTGTTGCAAACCTACACTCCTACAAAGTGCGGACATGATAAAATGATTTTTTCATGTGTTGTATGGGAATTCATTTGTTTCAGCATCATATTTGTTTCATCATCAGCACCTTTACCTTGCATTGCTTTCACACTATTTTCAAGTGGGCTTATTCATCAAATTAGAAAGCCTACATTAGGTTAATATTTGGTACTTCATATTTAGCTTTGTGCCAAGTTTTTGCTATTACATAAAATTAAGCTAACAGTTCGATGCTGGTATTTGGCAGGTTTAATAGCAGCCAACGTGTTTTGAGCTTGTTTCATGAAGACAAAATTTTTGGTCGATGAATCAAAGGCAATTTACGACAGCTGTTCAAGATGTCCTGCGAAACTTGGAAAAAACTTTTTCGGTGCAGTATAACTGAAAATTTGAAATCCATCAGTATTTTGCAGTTTTGTTATTACATTTAACAAATGTATTTAGAATTTTTCTCAAGATTGCAATGCTGTTTTTATTTTTCCATTGCTAGGCTATAGCTTAATGAAATTGTTTGTCAAAGAGGAAGTCTGTGAGATTTTAGTCAGTTTTTCTCTTGGTGTATTTGAATTGTTCTTCACATAGAGTCATAAACACATGGTAGCTGATTCATTTCTAAGGATATTGGTAGTGTTTTGTCAAATGATCAGAGAAATTTTTTTCCCACCAATGATGTATGTGTGCCAAAATCCTAAAAGAGAGGCTATGACTGTAAATCTGTATGCATTGACAGATATTTTGAAAATCTGTTGAAAGTGTCAGAAATAGATTGAAAAAATAAGAATACAGCTCTTTCTATTGTGTAGCATGACATTTTGCTTTATACTATTGTGCGCCTGGTGCGTGAAAAACTGCATTGATTAAATTATTTTATAGGTGATCTTATTGGTCTTGATTTTTTTACAGACATCCAAAATGTAGGTGTCAATTTATAAAATATATTAATTTTAACCAGTGAAGCTTGACCCTTAGACTTACTGTTAATGGACCTCTTCATTAAACAACATTGCCTATTATAGCTCAATCCACTGTGCGTATTAATGTTGACTCAACAACACCTACTGAGACTGACCAACCATCTTTCAACTCCAAAGTACTAAAACTGTTTCTGTCATCAAAATCAAAAAGTTAGCCCTAACTGTTCGTCAAAAAAAATTAACCCAAATCATGATATCAGCTTTATGATCAGTTTTAGTTCTTCACCTGTTAGAGTGAAGATGTTTCAGTTGATAATTATCACACTTTTTTATGCAGTAGGTACCATTTCTTCTTATGCAGGGGTGACCAACCAGTCAAAGACCAAGAGCTACATTTCTTACTGTATTACCGCAAAGAATCACATTATACACATGGGCACACATGAACATCACCATATCTCTTCCTCACCCACACACATACCTTTACTTAGTTAGATTTATTGTAAATATCACACACCAACATGACAATAACAAAACTTTACAAGGCATTTATTGTTATGAATGTTATTTATTGGGACTTACAGTAATTAAGAGCTGCATGAAGCTGGACAAAGAGCTGCATGCGTTTTGCAAGCCAAACGGGTTGGCCACCCTTGTTTTTATGCTTGTTTGTTAGTATTGGTAAACAAAAGTGGTGAAACCACTAAGTGCACAATGCCATGAAACAGCAAAGTTTGAACTATTAACTATCTGTTGATGTCAATATCTTGGTTAACAGGGGTGTACCTGCGCAGCTTACTGGTGCTTGCTTTCTGAAGACATGTTTTGCTACTATAAAGGCAGATTCTCCTGTTTTCATAAGTTATGAGCATTAAAGAGTTTCTCTTATTGGAAAAACTGCATATCATTTGCCAGGTTTGTTGAAGCAAGTCGTTGCATAAAACTGTAATGTCACAATGTTGCTGTTATTTATATTTAGAACCAGGGCATGGCATCTGTGTCTGGACCATACATAAAAGAAAACATTTTCCCCAGGATTGACAATGTGATGTTCAGACAAGGTGATGAATGGGTTGGAAGGCAAAAGGTACTGCTGTAGGTTAGATTATTTATGCAGAAATCTAATACTACGATTGTTCAACAACAACTTAGTTGCTGCATGAATTTTAATGAATACTTCACACTGTTGAAAAGTGTTTATTCTTTTCAAATTGACTAGTGCTAACAGCTTGGCAGTCAAAAATCGCTTGATTATCAAAATATCATAGGCAGAGAGCCATGAATGAAAAACAAAATCTGCAGCCGTACCGAATGAACCATCAACTACAGATATAGTCTTTGATCCAGCTTTAGAAAGGATTACTAGGACCATATTGTAATCACATATGGTCCTAGTAATCTTTGATAATGGAGGGAATGAAGAAAACGTCCTAGCTATATTCCTGAATAGTTTGTTATAAAAATGCACAAACCTATCATTGCTCGAGAGTGAAAGAATTGTGAGAACTTTGCAGAGTTCTATTTTATCGTGGTTGAAACACTTTATGTGTCACATCCTTTTGGTTTCAGATCTGAGCAATGCCATGAAAGATATCAGTTAGAACCCAGTTGTTATGCACATTTGTATTGACTGTCCGAAAGGCTTAAGTCAATATGAAATTTGTGTTTATTTGTCCTTTACATGACTATATCGCCATCAGGTTTAAATCGTTCAAAGAAAATTTACTGTCTGCTGAGAGGTGGTCAACAGACTGGTGTATATGTCTTTTGGTGGCTTTGGCATTTGTTCTTTTTATCTTCAGATGATTTAGTGCTTATGTGTCCCAACAAATTGAACCTCATGTGCAATTTTTTTATCAAAGTAGGAGCCCATGCTTGCAGAAAAAAGGCAAATTGCGTCTTTCTCACCTATGTTAAACTATTGCCGTAAGAAATGAAATTGGTCAAGATTTAGGCACAGAGGAAAATACAAGCCAAGTGACACTGAGTATGAGAAAGTGATGGAATCCAACTGAACTGTTCTAATAAGATTTGAAACTTTTAATTCCATGTCAAAATTTATGAAACAACAACACAGTGGCCCTGTCACACCTGAGGTAGTAGCGATGCAGATGTTATCTTTTTCCATGAATTGATACATTTCCACCAGGTCTGCTGTGGTAACCGTAAGGTTTGTGCGCGTTTTCGAAGCTTAACACAGATGAGAACCTGATGAATGTGCTATTCTGTGAAACACTTGCGTTGTTCTGAATTATGTGTTTTCAGAATTTGGCACCTCTAGAAGAATTAGAATTGGTGGATGAATTAGGAATGTATTTGCAAGAGCAAAAGCACGAGTATGTTCGGTACCGAATTTTTGATGCAATATTTTCAATGGCTAGAGATGAAGCTTTGGAATACAGGTAAAACAAGTGTATAAGATTTTGCTATACTGACTTTTCATATTGCTCTTTGTTAATGTTCAGAAGATGACTTTTGTATCACCAATGTTAAGGTTTAATATATTTATGTGGCAAGTAACATGCCAGTAGTTTATTATAAAATGTGTAGTGTCACGGTAAGGTTGATTGCTATTAGGTTGATATAATATGATGAGATATCTTGTCTTAGGCACTGCTGTAATGTCAAGATAATTCAGATATAGACATATCGTTTAAATTTATTCTCAACTAGAGGTGTACCAGGCATCAGTGTCGAAAGTAGTTTATTTTAAGTTTGTCCCGCAAAAAAATGCATTTATATTTGGTTTTGAAAAGGCTTCGTGATGAAAACTGTTCTTGCTCTCAAAGACTTTCAACCAACAGTGAGGGTTTATGCGACAACTCCTATGTTACATTTTGCGTTGATACATTTTTTGTTGGAATGCGCGGACTTAAAACACTTTAATGCACTTGTAGGAGAAATATATTGTGCAAGCTTGTATCACTGGCAGTTGCATCAAAGTCTTCCGCAACACTGGAATGTGCGGCTTTATGGATGAAGGTATTTGCTTGTCAGAGATGTTCTGATACCAGCTGTGCCGATGTTACCAATTTCTATCGATAGCAGAAGACATTTTTGACAATACCGCAACTCCGCCAGAATACTGCGATGTCAACGATTTCGCGTGTTGGTAACTCAAATTTATGACAACATTTTATTTTTTTATCAACACTAAAAAAGCCTTCAAAAAACTATGCATGTTTTATTTTGAGACATTTCGGATTATTCTTAATCCATCTTCAGTCAAAAAATAAAGCAACTATTGGCAATGCTACCAATTCAAAACCAAAAGACTCTGTGACGCAAGAAATAATAGTGTGACGCAAAAGACTTCAAAAGCAAAACCAAGACCCCCAGCCCTGTCAAATTCGCTCTTCAATACGTAGATTTTATGTCAAATAATTGGTTGATGCTCAGTTCTTATGTTGATACATGTTTCGTGCATTGCTGTTGGTGCTGACGTAGACATATCATGCTGATTGTAGTACTAGTAATTGTTAAAATTTTTGCATCCTTCGCTTGCAGTGCTCTGTGAACGGTCTCTTGCTGCTGGTCTTGGCTTGTTTTCGTAGATTACGATCTTATGTAGGTTTTGTTCTAGCACTTTCTGCATAGCTGTTGGTCCTGCTTTTACTTCAGCGAATTTGACAGGGTTGGGTGTCTTGGTTTTGCTTTTGACGTCTTTTGCGTCACAGAGTCTTTTGGTTTTGAATTGCCAGCATTGCCAGGTGTTGCTTTATTTTTTGACTGAAGATGGATTAAGAATAATCCGAAACGTCTCAAAATAAAAATGTATAGTGTTTTGAAGGCTTTTTTAGTGTTGATGAAACTGTTCAGTCTATCCCAATTTTATGCTCCAAATTTTATTTTATTTTTTTTTTAATTTTCTCAAGTTTGAAACGATGATTTTCGCGTTTACTGCCTTAGTTTGGTTTTGCCTTTTCATGTTCCGTCAAAAAATAATTGCAATTAGAAATCACACGTTCGCGGACACGGTGAAATGCCAGTGGCATCGGACATGTAGGTTGATGTGCGACCGGCACATTATGTTATCAGTTGCCATCCTTAAAGCTACCGCTGCTGAGAAATCGTTTAAGTTGAGGTGAAATTGGTTTGTGATTGGCAGTTGTGGGTTATTGTTACTCTTCTTTCTGAATCAGCTGTTATCAGTGGTATTGCGCCTATAAGGACGCAAAGAGCGTGCAGTGCTTACTCAGTAACAAGTTACTAAGTGCGCTAGATTTAGAACCAGGTCTTTACTAAGTTCTTCATCATATTGAATTTTCATTTATGACATCACTTCATTGGGGGTAGAATACAGCTACTTCTATCCAATTGACTGTGCTACAATAGTAGTGACATAAATTTAGTCGCTTTCTCATGTTGCTACGATCATTTTCCAAATACTCCATATATGTGTTTTTTAGTGAATGCAACGTTTCTGTACAGCGTACATGTTCAGTGTGTCACGTTGGATTGCGCATTAAAGCGAGCATACTGTACTTCGGACACTACTAAAGTAACTTTTTTATGTGAATACGTCTGAATCTGCTGCGAAAAATAATGCCAAAATCAGGAAGCCAACGGGTTGATGTTTATAACTAAGTGTGCGAATTCTTTTTTGGGTTAGCCTTTTGTAGTGGTTGGTGCCAGGTTTCTTTTAAGTTAAACTTTGGTGGTTGTGCGAGTTGTTTTTGTGTCAACCTTCATGGTCTTTGATACAGGCTCGCTTGACAGCGCTTAATGCGATAACGGTGTTATCAATTCACATTTACTGGCGATTGGCAGTGGACCAATGCAAAATGTTTATTTGTGCTGGATTTTTGCCTGTGCGGCAATGTACCAGTGGTGGTTTTGATTAATACATAACATTTTTCGGAAAACAAAAGAGTCTTAAGTTTTAACAGAATGATTCAAAGCTGCGACAAGTTAAGGTTGAATCAATCATGCTAGATATATATCGATAGCATTCATTAGTTGCTTGTCAGGGTTGCTGAGGTTTACAAAAACTCACTGACCTATTTTATTCACCCATGATATGCCAAAGTTTCGTCTTCTAACTGCGTGTGGTTATAGCTCACAATACTTCCATGTGCTTTTCTATAGGACTCGATAATAGTAAAAAACGTCTCAGTAAACTTTTGAATTGTGGATAGCACATGGTTTTATTCTTCCGCTGTTTCTTTCTTACTGATGTGATCAGGACGATAGTTTGCAGTCAAGAAACAACGCGAGAATTTGAGGCAGCGAAAACGTTGGTTTGCATTCAGAATACGTCCGAACTCGCATGAGAATCACGCAGTTCACTGGTTGATTTTGCTGCATTCATCACATAGTTTTATCTTCCGCGTGTTTTCGCATTAGTATGTTCCCACTGTGTGATCACATCTAAATCCACTGTACTACAGTAAATTAGAGGTGCTTAAGATATTGGTATTTCATCGACTAAAAAGCGACTGATACTACCCACAATCTAAAGCGAAGATCTTAAAAAATTGCTGTGTAAATATTTTGCTTTAGCAATGCCCAAGCAGAAAGTGTGAGTTAACTTATCTGAGTTTTGAGAGCCCATATTGCCAAAACACCAATGATTCTAAAGGTTGATTAAGGCAACACCCTAAATTAGCTAGAAAAGGAAAAATCGTTTTGGTTAAAATTACGCTTCCCACAGAAAGTAACTGAAGAATGGCAATATTCGTTTCGACCTTTTAAAATAAAGACAAGCCCTATTATCGAAATATCTATAGCAGTATCGAAAAAATGAAAATCTTATCGTACTCGTTTCTGGAACGCCTCAAGTCAGCTTTACGTCTTGTATTGGTGGTTAGTTGTTTACTGAAAGCAAATGCTGGTATGTCAAAGTTTTTTCTCCTTGTCTTTTGTTTTTAGTGAAAGTTACTGCACTTGTTTTCTCTATCATGCTGAGGATAATTTCGGTAGTCCTACTCACAGTGGGTGTTTGTTTGCAATCACGTTCCATTGTCGTGATAAACTTAATCGAGATAGTTAACGTTTGAATCGGTTTGTTATTTTTCGGCTTTGTTTAGTAATACTTTTTAGGGGAAGGTTGTGCAACTAAGCAAGGCGTCGATTTAAAATTACATTTAATTGTAGCACACAGCTGCATGACTTATACTTGGACGATCCTCCTTGATTCCATCAAATATGCTGAGCATTTCTGCGCACGTCGCATATGCTTTACTATCGTACGTCCTTTCCAGAGCTGTGAAAAGGAGCACGTCTTTCATCTAGTTTCATCGATTGTCACGGATTATTGTGTCTTACAAACTGGTGGGTCGAATGATCTCAAAGCCTGCCTCGAAATATGTCCAAGATTCTGTTGCGTCTTCATGGTTGCTGTGACAACCTTTTACACGCTGTAAGTTTTATACATTATTATGCACACCAGTGGAGAAGGCTCTGTTGTTTTGCCCATTACGCATTACGTAGCCAGTTGCTAATAATGCCAGGTACTGACGAGTTTCTTTATAGCTGAACCATCTGCAGCACCATTCTGCATTCAGACGCACGAATTAAACAGCAGATTTGTGCAAATATTGATGTGTTGGGTACCGCAATAACGTCAACAATCTTACTTGAGGGACCTTCCCGTATTAGTTTGTAGTTGCCTACTGAACATCCCAAACGGACAGAATCTAATTATGAAACGTTTCACTCCCAGTTTGCCGTCATTGAAGTTTTTTGTCATAACTCATTTGTCAGTGTAACATTTGTTTTGCTGGTTGTAAAGAAAATAACTTTAATGCTGACGCGTTGTTTGTTTGCCAACGATTAATGTTTTGTGCTGTCAGTGGTCATTACCTCAGCCGGATAACTTCAAACAATTGCATTCTCAAAACGCTGCTTCCATTGTTTTGACCTCACAATTTTTGTCGATTAGACCCTTTATGCGTTGTTGGTGTCTCCTTTGTGAAAGCGATACCTGAGACTATTGCCGTATCCATGTGTGCAAAGTCGTCCTGTGTGCGCGATTTTTAACATTCAGGTTTTTGTATTACATTTCACGCTCAGTTTCGTGTTCCATCCTACATGTGATAGTTTCGGTGAGAATTTAGGATGTTACATCTTGCATATGTCAGAACCAAAGAGACGAATAACGATGCCCTGGAAACTACCTCAGAAAAGTGTTCATGGCCATGCTGGGAATTACTGGACGTCGTGCAGCATTGGTTGTTACAAGATTCAACTATTTGCTACTGTACTGCGACTCAGGTGAGCCTTCCTATTAAGAGGTTGTAAGGTTGGAGACTGAACACTTGCCGTAAATTTAAGAATGTTAAGTGCGGTTTGTGGCACGGACGCACCGGGATTGTGTTCAGCTCAAGTTGGGTCTCTCCCTGCCTGTTTTTTTTTCGTTGAAACATTTCGGTCATTTTTTGCTGAGACATTTTGGACACTGAAACATTTCGGTATTGTGTCTCGCAGTTGTATTAAAACTTGCCATACAAGTGCTTTTTAGCCTATATTTTTAAACGTTCTGACCGAAATGGCTTAATTTTTTTCAGTCATTTCACAAACGTTTCGGTCTATGACCGAAAAAAACAGCTCCTTGCGCTGACAATGACATAAACTACCGACGTAAAATCCACATCAGATTAAAAAATTCAAGAGGTAACGATATTATCGCTCGCCAGCAGGTGCAGCTCGTCTAGACGGGCTGCAACCCTCCCTGAAAAGTGCAAGGCAAAAGATTCCACCGAATTCGCCTTAAGTTGGGATTTAGTTGACGAAATTTCACAACACAATCTTCGTCAGTACTTCCAATACCATTTTGGCTCAATAGTTCCCTAGTAATCCAACAAAACCAATGTTTCAAACCAATGTTTTCCAACGACACCGTTTATGCGATGGCATTTCATCACACCGATGAATTTGGCGGTTTCGGGGCTGTTTTCGGTACAGCCCTAAACTAAAGAACCAAGCAAGTGGCTACAAGAAACATGTTGGTATATCCACCTGTAGCAAGGAGTTTTTGTTATTTTGACGATGAACTTTTTTGAAAAAACGGAGGAAATGTTATCTTGACTGGTTTTTACTACCTGAATTTCTTGAATAATGAATTTGATAATTATACTTTAAACAATGCTGTTACTAGTACTTTGGCGATATTAGCGGCATTGGAGTTAAATTTGGTCGCCAACCTCGGGCTGCGAAAATGCAGCCCTTTATCTGCACCACAGCAAGCGGATGAGTTGTCTATGAGGGTTGGCGCTTGAAGATGGAGGTCAGTATTTGGTGGAGATCATTCTTAGACAACAAAAGGTGCGACTGATTTAAAACATTTAAATGAGAAAATTTTGTAGCATGAGAGATCTGGCAAGCATATAAGTAGACCTTTAATTTCTTTGTGAGGTGACATTGCAGCTGAAATTGATTCAGGATACAAAGTTTTACCGGAAAAGCATAACAATCTAGTTAACAAAACAAATTTTGTCTAAAATTATAAATTGTTTTAAGATTTTGTGGAAAATTTGAACTTCCTTTGAGATGACATGGTGAAAGTACCAGCTCAAGAAGGAAATGGCAGTAGGTCTGCTGGCAGTGACATGGTTCAAATAAAACGTTTAGTTTGTCATACCAGCGGACCGTCATGGCAGTAGAACGGAAGCGTCCTAGTATACTGGGCGAGTGTTTTCGGTTCGGATCTCACCTTTGCGGCTTTCGCTTTGGTGGTAGTGTTTATACTTGTGATGGGACTGGTTTTCATTTACTTTTTTAAAGTTTCCAATACTTTTATGTTTCTGTTCACGCTTTAGGGTTTGGGCTTAGGATTAATGAAACTGAAGTTAATGCTATCGATGTATCGATAGGAACAACTGAAAATTACAATGTTGATAGGATTAGGCCTGCTGGAGTGACTGGAAACGCCACTAATTTTTAAAGACGGCCAGGAGGGCAATCCTGGATGTCCAAACAGAGATGGAAATTTGGAACCCTCCCGGCTATTTTCACCACGAGCCGCCACTGCTTGCCAGTAAACTGTGGGAACAAATCAGGCGACACTGTTTTTATCTGAAGTAGTGACTGCGTTTCGTCGATACTCGCTGTTAAAGCGACCTTGTAATTCTTGCGTCAGCCTTCTTTTGATTCTGTTTCGAACTCATCCGTATGGTTCGTTTACTATATCGGTTTGCTTGCAATGCATACATAACTGTTAGTTGACATGACCTACAAGTGTTCTGTCCATTTTGTTGAACAGTTTTATCCAAAACAAGTATAGTAGTTCATCGCTATGGAGGAGACTTTTTTGTTAACGGTTTGTTGTAAATGACTGAATATTAAGTCGTTGATAGTAAAAACGTGGGTGAGCGGCTGTTTTCTGTTGCGCGTTTATAATGATTTTGTTTATTGGCAGTAACCTGCGTTTTTCAAATCATAGTTCGAAGTTACTTGAACTGATTTTGGAACCAATTTCTTAACATTCAGTTGGATTCCTCTGCTTTGTTTGATGTTACCTATTTATTTAACTGGTAGTCTGCTGAAACATGATTAACCTTAGACCGTGACGTACTTTAAGCTTCATCCATTCATCTTCACACCCGCTTTTCCTCTGGGGAGGGTCGCGGAAGCAGCAACTCTGGGAGGACTCATAAGATCTCACGGTTATCAACCTCTGATAGTTCTGCTGTTTCCACACCAAGACGGGACCAAGCCATGTCAGAGATGTAATCACCCTGCCTGGTCCTTGATCGACCCCGCTTTCTCGTGCGTGTAGCCAGCAGGACTCTCCTCACCAATCTTACCTGGGACATCCTGGTTACGTGGCCGAACCAACGTAGCTGGGATCTCTATTCGGAGAAGTGGGTCGACATCCAAGAGTTTACGATTTTAACAGCTGCGCACTTTGTCGCAAAGTGTCACGCCGTGAGGTTTTCGCGAAAATTTCATCTCTGCCGTTTGCACATAAGATATCACACTTTCAGTCCTTACCCAAGATTAATGAATGACCAAAGGCGAGGATCGGAACAAAGACCGATTTAAAAACTGAAAGCTTTACGATGTTTGAAAGCTCCCGTTTTGTGACCACAGAGCGATAAAGTTCACGCAGAACTGCGTTTGCTTTACCAATCCATGTATCAACCTTTTTGTTCTGCCTTCCGTCACTCGTGAATACCACCTCAAGGTGCTCGAGCTCCTCGGCCTGCTGCAGTGCATTGCCGAATATTTGCAGTGCGCACTGGCATGGGTTTCTGCAGAAACATAACACCTCGGGACGAAAACCGCACCGGCACCGGTTACCCTCCAGCGTTGGTTCAATTATTTCGCTGCATCATTTTCCATGAAGCTTAAGGGAAATCCCCCGATAATTAGTGCATTCCTCATGTCTCCTTTCTTGTGTATGGGGTTGATCACCCCGCTTTGCTAATCTTTCGGTGCCCTTCGAGTACGCCATGCCACTTGACATACAGGAGTTAGCCAAAAAGCTTTCTGTTGAAGGCTTGAAACATTTCAGGTCGGATTTCATCACAGCCTGCACCTTTCCCTATGTTTTGACAGCTAAGAAGACTTCGTTCGCAGTAGTGATATTCTCCTTCCCCAAATGCACCTCCTGTGTGTTCAGTGGTACGGAGTGTAACCGGGTTAAAAAAATCTTTAAATACTCTCTCTACCGGCCAGGTCAAGGATGTTCTCATTGCTAAGTAAGATACCATTTTGGTCGTCGATCAATCTAGCAGTATGACATCGTTTGCCACGAAGACGCCATATGGTTTGCCCGAACATTTTGTAAATTTGACAGTAATTGGAATGCAGATATTTCGAACGAGCCCCTATGCCTTGAGCGCGGTCCTTGGTCACGCGCGCGAGGACCGATGCGTGATGGTATTGTGCGCATATCACGGTAGTAACTGCCCACGTCATACTGTTGGACAAACTGGTCGCACCACTAGCACAGCAACTTTTGCGATAATAGGGAGTACTACGAGGCGCTGTCGTGGGCACTTTGGTGTAGGAGAGTCCTTGCATTGAGTCTATTTCTAGCGCAGACATGCAGCAATCCCTTCACCTGAAATAGGACAGTTTGTTTTGCGTTATCACTTTTCTTAACGGGACTGGGCGAACGATGCTTTTTAGTACTTTCTGCCAGCCCCTTAGATAAGCTAATATGCTGATTGTTTTTGTTACCAGATAAATTTCACTTAGTCGGATTTTATTTCGAACTGCTTTTTAGTATTAAGTGTAGTTACTCGTTCGCGCTTGCCGTGCTGTTGGAAGCGTCATTTTATTTGAAGTTTTCACAAAGAATAGAAATGTCTATCATACGCATAGGTATAGGAGCAAGCAAATTTTTCGGATTGCGAAGGATTTTTCTCGATTTCCCCCAACTTGCCCGAGAAAATTTTGTGCGACTTTTGCCTACAAATTTTCTCCCACAAAGATCATGAAGAGCTTTTTTTGGTGTGACCTCCAAAAAAAGGTCTTCATGTGTTAACAACGTTGGACGCCATTTTCCCGGATTTTGCCTAGATCTTCAGGGATTTTGCACAAATTTTCATGGATTTTCGACAAATCAAAACGTTTGGGGGTGCGCTTACACTCCAGCCTCCTTCATCACTGAACAAACGGATGCAATTTTGGCCAATAAAACAAACAGAAATTGCCAAAAGTCTGGTTAAATCTTGCTGAGACTAATTAACGTAACACTGACGATGGCACAGTTGTTGGGATTTTTTAGTAGCGTTGCTGGTACCCGTGCAAAATAGATAATAATTTAGTCAATTACTCAAAGCCTGATGCAGTATCAAATGTTCGAATTTCGCTTTTTTTCCCGCTGGAAAGTAGGCCCAGTCAGAATGCTGTTTATTAACCATTACAGTATGTTTATTTTCAAACAGATGGACAAGCTCTGGCGGACTGTCGTCAAAGCAACTCAGACAATACCGGACAGCTTGTCATTAACTCCCCTGGATGGGCTAGCAGGGTGGTGCGTCAAGACGCCGTTTGCTCCTGAGTTGGTTACGTCGTCTTTGTCAACAAGTGGCCGAAACAACAGCGATACGTTGAGCTACACCCAGTTACACTCCAGACTCCATTACGGATACCTGAAATCGTTGTTAGCATCCAAACCAGCGCTGAAAGTAAGTTAATTCGTACACCTGCTACAGGCGCCCAACCAGGGGGGGATTTGCCCCCCCCGAAATTTTCAAAACTTTGCATAGCGATTTTGAATACAACTTTCAAAGAATACAGATGAAATTTTATATTCTAATCATTTTTAAGAAATCTTATTNGAATTTTTCTTTGTCCCACGGGTAAATGATCTCCTTACAAGGTTTATCTTGAGACAGGTTATCTGATCGAAAATTTCGTAAATGATTGGTCTTTAACCACAATTATGCTGGAAGTGTCAAAACTTCGGCGATAGTTTAAAATGTTCGTATTTCTAAGGCATTTTTATCTATTTGTTCGTGTACTATTTTTTCTTAGACAGGCCTAAATTTGCCATCATGACAGTTTATAACATTAGGGTACTGTTGAACCGTGCAAATTGTTGAAACTTTCAAATTGATAAGATAAATCTTGACATAATAGCAAGCCGCTTGTTCTTCTACGACCTTTTGATTATTTTTGTTAGGGGCAAAGCGGATCACCATTATTAACGTAGTGCATTTCTTAAGAAAAACGTTTTTTAGCTGCATTTTCGGTTCGAAACCTGATGGTTTTTAACTAAATTTAGGTTGAGGATTCTTTCACGTTTTTGTGTCGTTCTGGGTTAATCCCAATACCGCGGCTTGGGAAAAAGGTTTAGTAAAGAGTCATATGAGTGCTGGTCAAGTGTTGAACGCACCTACCTACTAGACCACTTTGGCTCCAAATGACGCTTTACAAGACCCTAACTGTTGCAACCAGTGCAAGGCCTGAAAGCTCATAGCCTTAAACGTCCCCATTCCTGACACATGGTAAATAAAAATCTGAAATCTGTTAACCAATACAAATATCTGGGAGCTGTTCTGGATACTGAGCTCTCAGATGACAAACACATTCAGAGACAATTGCGATAAAAATATTGTGCAGCAAACAAGCTGCGAGCCTTTTTTTCCCGATGTTCAAATGCGGTTAAAAATGTACGTTTTCGTTCCTTTGTACGCCAATGAATGCATCTCAATCATGGTGGTGGAATTTCAGGAAGTCATGCATGCAGATTGCGTGTGGCCTATAATTATGGATGCAGAGCTCCATGCAACCTGCCCTGGAGAGCGAGTGTTAGTAATCATTGACTCATCAGGCTTAATGCAACATTCCTACATTGGAGGCATTTTTTAAAAAATATGTACTTGTATCTCGAAAGATGTAGAAGGTCTAAAAACGTAATGGTTGCCTGCTTTGACGCAGTCAGATTGTTTGTATTCGTCCTTATTCTTTGAACACTGCAACCGCATTTTATTTTGTGACTGAGTGCTTGGACATTGCAGTGTTTGTTCGTTTGAGGGTGTGCATGTCACAATGCATTCGCATCCCACTCTGCTGTAGTGTTGTACCAAGTGAACAAGTAGTGTTAAGAATGCGCATCTGTAAACCTGAGGCTCGGCCTCCAACGCCGTTACAAAACGTTAAGTTTAAGTTTCTGTAGGCCGGTGTCAAGCGAAATTTCTGCTATCATTTTGCTTCGCAGAGTAAAGGAATAAAGTTCGGCGATTGCTTTTTTGATGTGTGTTGTGTATATTGAAACTTTTTGGTTAGATGTCAGATACCCCACAATAATCTACAGTACGTGAATAAGCAAAGCCAGTGAAAAATATTGGACTTAATATTATAGTACTGTAACATAAACCCTAACCCGACACACTTACCTAAACACCAAATCCTAAGCCCTAATAATCAGTTTTCTCAGCGTATTTGATATGTAGAATATTGCTTGTGCATGCGCACATGGCGTGAAGTCAGAAATTTCGCTTGACACCTGTGATTCAGCCTCCAACGTTTCTGTGAAACGTTCTATTTTTATTAACCAGCGTTGTGCAGAATGTGTGTGCTGACTTCATCTCTGCAGGCAAAAATACAATATTATTATATGTGACCGTTTGCGAAAAAGTGGTACCACGGTTGGATTAGCACGATGGCGTCATCGAATGAAATTTCTTGAATATCCCCCCCCCGAAATAAAGACCTGCTATGAGTGGGTTTGTGCAAAAGACCCCCCCATATCAGCAAAATTTTGTAATAGTCCGGTGAATAAGGGAAGCAACTCATACATCTTTTATCAAACCAGGACACTGGCAGAATGAAACGCATTGATTGATAGTTAGCTAAGTTGCAGGCGATCGCGATCACGGTCAGCATTAGAAATACGGGAAATGAACTTGTAGATGCGTATTTGGGAACTGGACTGAGTAATCTTTCGTTCGGTATTCAATCGAAATGTCTCTGTAGTTATGCCTATGGAGTTCACTGTTTCTAGCCTATGGAGTTCACTGTTTCTATAGGTACCAGCAGACCTGCGGAGAAAATGTGGAAGCAAATTTCCCGCAATGTTAATTAAACTATAACTTTGTCTGTATATATCA
>JGI24159J19872_10005037_pt1 | contig 17002 bp, 11 predicted proteins | sample Ectturendosymbi4_FD_19872 | JGI IMG/M metagenome (IMG submission 19872) | reverse complement strand
CTACTGCGGAGTAGGGCGCTAATTCCTAAATTGGTCGAGTCTAGGTAAAATGCGAAAGCATTGTGGCTTGACACGCCATCAATCAAACGGACACTGCGAAGTTTGATCACTCATTCACAGAGTAAAATGCGATTACAGTGTTCAAAGAATAGTGACGAATACAAACAATCTGACTGCATCAAAGCACGTAACCGTGTTTTTTGCCATGTTTGATTTAAATGTGTTTGATTTCAAACCGTGTTTGATTTAAATGTGTCACATATTTTAACCTAAAAATATCTAACGCCAGTTACTCTCAGTTTATAGGTGAATTCACATAAAACACATGTAGCAGCCGAAGCAGCGGTAGGGCAGGTGTCAGTAAAAGTATTGAGGGAAATGCCAACTTATAAAAAACAAAAAATCCTTCACCAATATTCTTGTTTCTGTTCAGCAACAATGTTGACCTCAAAATAATAACAGAGAGTGCAGAAAACCATTCTGAATGTTGTCGGTGCGTGAATAGCTGCAATAAACTTGTTTCAACTAGACCAGGGGCCACCAACGTGGTGCCCGCGGGCCTGTTCCAAATATAAAATTAACATGATCAATGTCTTCATATTAACGAATATCAATACTAAAATAATTGAAGGTAAATTAAGCAAAATTATTTTTTCAGAAGTGTGTATCAAACTAGTAGTCCTTCACAATAATCGGTACACAAGATATAGCTCGCGGGTTTCAAAAAGGCTGGTGGCCCCTGAACTAGACCTTGTCAACCATGAAATTCCCTATGATACTGTGATGAAAAGTTAGCTCCGTCCCCGTTGCTTCCTTTTTGAAAAACAGGGGAAGCAATGCCCCTGTTCTCTACGCGTCCCTGAGAGTAACTGAAAGGTTCGCAATTATAGCCTAACCAATATATTCAACGCTGTTGACCGTTTGCAATAAGAAGTTTGCAAAAATTGTCAGGATTTATTTAAACATCCCACAAATAAAAACCATTGTAATTACCTTCACAACCACATCATATCCATTTCAACATGAAGTTTGTGAAACCATCAAAGATCAAATAATTTCCTAAACATCAGATCTGTTGTCGTTACCACATGTACTATCAAGGTTTATCGCTGCTCTAAGAAAAGCATGCGCTGTAAATGCTGGATTCCCGTCTATTGTGACGCAACTATAATATGAGAACGAAGTGGGAAAGTTCGCAAAGCATTGTGACGCAAACGTGAGTCAAACCACATGCCGGCGCTGATAGCTGGAGACACAAGCGACGCCTTAACCGTCACCAGGGCTCCCATTGCTGTTTTTTTCCGCCCAGACCTGCTTTTTTTTGAGTCCATTTGGGTGTCCAGGTTTAATTTTGAAAAATTCTATCAAATCTGGGTTTTTTGAAGAGAAAGATTTGGCAACGGGCTATAGTAAATATAATAGTAAAATAATCATCTGGTCATCAGTGTTCACATGCGATCATCAGGTGAAAAAAGTACTTAAATCGATGTAACAAAACGTCTTCAGTCGGTTTTACACCCGTATCAATATCAGTACCAAATAGGCTACTGCAGGTTGCTTACCGTCCAGTACAGACAGCCATGCAGTTGCGCGTACAGCAGAAGTAACATCAACGAACAACAAATGGTAGTACAAACAAGTGAAAGATTTGCATTGACGTGAAAGTTTGTTATCCCAGACGCCAGCTGGTGAATTTGATGACACGTTTGTTTTCCAACAGGCGGCGGTACGAGTTTGAGCAGAGGCCCTGCAACATACTCGGAAATCTAAACCATCAAGTAACTGAGAATTGTGATTTGCCAACGTCTACTTGTTATGTGAACTGATTTCTTTCGCGGTTATGACTGATGTTGAGAGAATAGCTTTGTTGCAAGTATAGGAGAGTAACCCAGCAAGACCGCTGAAGCGCAACATAATTTTCGATTTTGGCAAAGCGCTTAGTGCAACAACTTGCTGTGTTACTTGGAGCAACAATGCAGCGGGTGTCTGTAATGTCAAGGATTATGTTGTTGGCAGTTGACATCGCTTAGTGCAGCGGTTCCCAAACTGGGATAGTCTACATGTACCCCTAAGGGTACATTTACCTATTTGAAGGGGTACATGTAACTTTAGTAATAGCACGGAAAAAATATGTTTATACATTATTTATTTCGATTTATACGCATGTCAGCGAATATTATTTTAAAAGATCATCACATGCTTATTGGTAAACATACTTTTCTTATTTTCGCAAGCCTTTTTGTCATAAGAAATTTTAGATCAGTGGTTCTCAAAGTGGGCGGAATCACCGCCTTGGGGATGATTTTGAGGGGCAATGGAGGGGATAAAACCAAAGGGGGAGATGAGGGGAAGACAACACAAAAACGTTCAACCACTAATCGATCGTTACGTTAACTGCAATAGCCTACTGTTATGACTTGTTAGTTTCTTGCAAATTTTAATTTACTATGATATCCATTGGAGGTTGTTGCTAAAGCAATTTATCCATTAAATTTTTATTCTGGATTATGTGAATCGTCACACAACCTTCCAATTGAGAGGCGAACACTCTACCACTGGGCTATCGCTGCCCCAGCGAAATCTTCGTCGCTGGTGCCTAGGTGTCAGGAGAATGTTATGTGCAGGCGTTACTGAGAAACCAACGATACGAGAAAAAGGATTATGCTAGCCTTGACTATTTACCGTGATTTCATGCAAAATTTTTATCAGATTTTGAGGGGCAATATAAACCGAAAACAACTGGAGCCCTAACGGCGCAGGAAAATTTTTCGCTCCCCTTGGAAAGATGTTTTGGAAGTAGTTTAAAACTATCGGGCATAAGTTTAAGAAATTTGGGCCCCTCTCAGGAAACTCTTTACCCCTCAAACATTTTTTCAATTCACTCACTCCAAAGCCACATGTCGTGTTACTTTAGGCTAGCCTACCCGTCTGGAGCTTCTAAACAAGAAAATTGAAAAGCGGTAGAAAATGTATTTAAAACAATAATGAAAAACTATAACTTTTAAACTCCTTTCAAATATTAATTTTTGGTCAGCGAAGTGCCGCCCCGGGCCCGCCCCCCCCTTGCTACGCCACTGTCACCACTCACGCCAAGAGTAGCGAATAGCGGTAGCATGTTGATAGCTCAAGTACGAGCGCGCTACCGCTCCTGGAAAATTAACTCGCTTCTGCCTAGTTCTGCAAAATGCTAAAAATCATTTTAGAAAAGTATCAGAATTAGTGACAGCACACCAAACTCTGTTTCAACATCAACTTGGCTATGTGTAACATCTAACATGAAAAGCTCTTCACACAAAACGTGACAAACGTCACTTTCATTTCTGAAACCTCTCCAAATACAGAACGTAGAGAAAATGTGGGGGGACATGGCATTTTATATCCTCGCGTTTACATGGCGTTTTTGTTCATCAGGACTAACTACGCACAACGAAGTGAAAGTGCTAAAAATCTTCGTTGGATTGCTGTACCACAGTTTGAACACGTCACGGCAGCATTCTGCGATTCTGAAGAAATAAATTCGAGATTTTTGCTCTCAACACATTTTTTAAAGCAATAAAGAAGCGTGAAGCTTCAATAACTGCTTAACATTAACTTTTTCAAGTTCAACCCACCAGCACACAATGCAAAATTTGGATTTTTTCATGTGCTTTGCGTAAGAACATCACGTTCATGCATTTAACTTGTAAGTTTGCCAGACGTCCTTCAGCGATAAGGACTTTCCTTGAATTTGCTATCAAAACTGGTTCTGTCCTTGAATGACATTTCGTTGTCCTTCCGAGTATTTTTCGGCGTCCTTGAAAGTTTTTGAGTTGTGAAATTTTTCATTATTGAGCTATTGGTTGCATTGAACATTCAAGAATCAAGATTGAAAGATGTAACTGAACAGAATAACGTGTAGATTTGTTAATCTTAAACAGTTGTGCAGCAAAGCACCCATTGCTATTAAGCAGTGTGCGTTTGAAAGTGTACCACACCACTGTATCTAAAAAATATTCAAAATAGGCATGAAATAAATTTCAATAACCCCCAACCCGAAGTCCACCACTGATGGGCATATTTTTCCGAAGTTTGAAGTATCCCCATCAGAGAACAATGGGGTTTCGGATGTATCAACCGATCTCCCGCAACAAACTCTGGTTTGAATTGGTTCTCTAACTCACAACTACCGGGAGTCACCAAAACAGTCACTCGACTCGTACAACAAATTCTGCGTTTTTTTTTACAGGTAGTGCACCGAGTCACTGGTGTAGGAGGCGAAGGTGCAGGGGCTGCAACCGCACCCCCAAAAGTTTTGATTTGGTGAAAATCCGGTCAAAATTCCACAAAATCCGGAAAAAACTCCTTCACAAACTCCCTGAAAATTTGAGCAAAAATGGCGCCCAACAAGCTTTGATTTGAAAAAAATGGCGTCTGAATTGACATTTTTGGTGGTGACTTTTATTTGATTTTTTCGGGAAAGTTGGGAGAATTCGGGCAAAATTCCTTCGTACCCCCAAAAATTTGCCTGCTAGTGTGCACCGAGTCACTACACACATACGCCTGGGTTACGAAAAACCTAACTTCTGAACACTAGCGTTGCCAGCCCAAAATGTTTGATATTAGGCGAATAACACGATTTTGCTTTGGATACCGTCTCTCAAGGTACAAAATATCGATATGTTCTAAAAATTCGGGGGTGTATGGCCCCCTAGATCTCTCTGGCTACGCCTATGCTTCTAAATTGACGCACAACTACAGGTAAAACATTCGACTTCGTCGCAAAAAGCAACGACACGACGTCGTTATAACCATACTCGATGAATTCTTCGATGATTCCACAAGCATCTTTCGCAGAGCCATCAAGCAGCTTAATACTCAGCACATCAGCATTGTGCGCGTGGTTAAATTAAAGCGATAGGCACATCAACGACAAACGTTCGGTTAGAGCGAACATTTCAAACTGGTAATATAGCTTCAGTGAGCAAACCATGGTACAAGCTCTTACGCTTAATTGTAGGTGTCGTCAAAAACCTTTGTCAATCAACTAATCTAGTTGTTTTAACAATCGACGCTGATTTTGAAGAGTAGAGTTACTGAACGTGCAGACTAATAAAATTGTTTCGAATCAGAAGACTGCACTTATGCAATACCCCAATGGCCGCTGTGACGTTACTTCAATCGTGCCAACGAAAACACATGGTGAGGTAAAGTAGCTTCTTGACGACGACAGCGATGCTCGGACGAATCACAAGGCACTTTGGCAATCGCCTCGATCGTCTGAGGCGAAGACCTCAAGTGCAGCATTTATTTCTACATGACTTTAGAACAGGAGTCGGCAACCTTTCCCTAGTCGCGGGCCAAAGACATGCTGTGCAAGGTGTGGCGGGTCGTACTAATCTTCCACCAACAATTTCGTTCCTTTTGCTGTTTATGATGTTGATAAAACTTGGGAATTTTCGGATTACTTTCTGATTTTCACAGTTCATAAAGAAAACGGAAAACACGACATACGGTGCATGTATAGCACTGTGCGGTTTCTCATAAGTAGTTCCGCGTAAATATGGATTGCAAAAAGTTACGAGAAGGGGAGATTCATAAAGTATAAAACCACTAGGCGGACCGTACAGTTACAATTTGTAAAGGGTCTGCGGGCCGTAGGTTGCTGACCCCTGCTTTAGAATAATGTGGAGCGAAACTATCCGTAGTTGTGGCATGCACTACACCAAGATTGCAATTGCTGCAAAACTTCTATAGGGCCAGAACGCTAACGTGTAGAAGACTGAGAAAGTCAGGTTGCGAACAGATGTGCGCCCTCTTGTACGCCGCATTGTGAGTCAAGCACTCTCATGCCGCGCACGTTACGCCACAGTTTGAATCAAACACTAACACTCCAGGTCAAAATACTTTCAGGTTCATAACGAGCAGCGAACTGTTGTAAATGCGTCCTCACATCGACACCCGACAAACGAACCTTTCGCAAAACGCATTAATATATTAAATGTTTCCAGGTCGTGACAGGCATGATATGCATGTCTGGATCGTTGCAGATTACGCAACAATTGCACACAATCCGCCCTCATCCTTTCAACATACCACAACCGTTCCGCGCCTGCAACAACACACTTTTCTCAAAGCAACAAAAACCGCAGGAATAAGCAAGAAACGAAGTTCAGCCGCGACTTAAATCCGGTGATTTGACGGGTTTTATGACATTTCCTCTTCGTATTTGACCCCAGCCGATTAATCTGCGACAAAAAAGCAGTTTCACAATTTATTACAGCAAACGGATTTACTTGCGGTTAATTTTCATACAATCTTTTTTGATTGAACCAGGGTTATGTGGTAAGTGTTATTTATAAACTCAAATGAAATGTTTACAAACTATCAACATAAAACTTATCATCAACTTTCTTACCTTCCCAGTGACCAGTTAACGGGTTAGTAATGTAAGAAATACCCAATTCATTTACCAACATATAACTGATTCAATCGAAACTACCCAAGCAACTATTATGAAGTCACGGTTTCAGCTGTTGGATCAAAGTTGCTAAAAGCAGATTAAACGGGAAAAAAGGGAATGGCGGGTAGTATCAAGCGTGGCGGTAGCCACGTATGTTGACAAGAGCAAACAACGGCAATTCCTTCACACCGACCTTTACCTTGACTTTAAACAAAAATTCCCATGCGCAAAGAACACCTAACTAAAACTGTCATGGCTGTTACGCACAACACAATCTATTAATGGCCTTGAAACTTCAGTCTGCTATTTAATCAAACGTAATCCGTGTTTCCCACTAGTAATTCAATGAAAAGATTCGCTTTTCAACAAAATTATGCTGTGAGCTCGTGAAACGTGTTACATACTTGTGAATATGCCTAAAAACATGATTTTGGTGAAAATAATACGCGGCAATAATTGAACTTCTGCTGTGCACGCTTGCCAAAACAGACTTACGCCGAATTGCTTATTTGTTCTGCGAGCAAGAATTTTAATGGCGATTGCATGACTGAGAATAAATCCGCCCGAACAGTGCTACAAACCTCCAGTGCTTCTCAACTCTTCGGCTAAGTGCAATTTTTTCACCGACTTCGGTGCATACTGGGCTGGTGAGCATCACTTTCGCTAAATCAGCCTTGATAGCCAGCACTCGGCCACCGGTTGAAAGCGATCCGATGTTGACCATCAGCACTTCGTTTTTAGATAACTTTTGCACCTGCGACAACAGACGTCGCGCATAAGATCCAATCTCGTGCATTCCACACAAGTGGGCGCATCGCATCAGGGCTCTTAACAACCACACACCCGCAAAACCAGCGAATGAAGGCCACCTACCCGTGCACCTTTCTTGTCACCCTCTGTCTTGACACCAAGCAGACGTCTCAGAAGGAAATAAGATATTTCAATTTCCGTAAAAATATCCGGGAGCGATCCCACTTCGCCAAGAACATGTCCCACCATGCGGTCAGCTCTGCACAAAGTCGGGTCAATCTTTGTTCCAGCGCCTGCACAAAATATCGAAGCTTACGATTCGGTACAAGCTGTGAGCGGACGTTTTTTTCGAACAACAGTCGAAGTAAAAAAACGAACGAGCAAGTATTCTTCCATGAAAATGGCAACTACTCACTGAGCACTATCACAATACAGCCAGGCCGAAAACGACTTGTCTGCAAAAAGGCCAGTTCTCATTTTCTAGTGCCAACCTAGGAGCCAATATTGGGGTTTACCTCATTAATCGCAAACCTTATTCTTGAGTGAAACACCTATTTTATCAACAAGAACTGATTTCGCATAGCTATTGGTGTCGAGATACATATACAGCACCAACAATCAGGCCCAGATCGCCACACCTTTTTCTTCGCGGAAATATGAGAATAATTTGTGCGAAGAAAACACCAGCAACACCTTCCAGCCTTCGATCGCGAAATCGACTTGAATCCGAGTCACAACCATCTTTCAGCATGGACACCTACGACACGTGGCGAAAAAACTATGTCCAGGACAAGCTGCTAGGTTTCTAATAAACCTTCGCAACAGCCAATTCCGCCGGGTCGTGTTGGACAACCCAACCCAAACTGTACTGTTTATGGCAGGATAGGTGTACTCAAATTTAAGCCGATTAACTTTAAGAAGTTTCTAAAAGTAGAGGTGCTACAGTGGTCGCTTTTAAGAATAGGCTATCGTTGCCAAGCGACTCATGAAGTGCAAACGTTTTTCTCTCATCGGGCGGCTGCGACCATGGCGAATGGAATTCTAAGCGTCTAAAATACCTATCAGTCCACCAGGTACTGCATATTGTAAGTCGTTGTTCTCCGCAAAAAGAGATACGATTCTGGACAAGATGGGGCGGACTTGCAGCTTGCCTTCCGAGTCTTTCGCTACAATGCCTGGGCGAATCTCAATTTCTTGCCCAATCTGCAAAAGCGCGTTCATCCAGGATTAACAATTTACCAATCAACCTTGNGGAACGTCAGCAATGTTCCCTCTGAGGTGCGCANCTGCGCAGTGAAATCTCATTCTCACGCACTTGCAACATTCCAAATTATATCATGTTTATATCGCACAGCCCTTTANACGCTTGAAATGCTTCATTGGTTGTGCGTCTGCATGATTTGCGCAGTTGCATGCGCACTTCAACAAACATTTGCTCAGTGCACAATTTTCTTAGAGGGAACACTGAACGTGAGTTCGGAGATTACTAATATTGCAAGTGGCATACTCCGTTAGCCCACCATGGTTTGCACAACAGCATGTTTAACAAAAGCGACGTTTTAAAACAACAGAAAACAGCCCGATAGAATATGAAAACCAGTTGAGTTAACCTGCAACGGAAATTTTGAGCTGAAACGTAAACATGCATGTTGTAAACGTGAACATGCAATCTAAGTGAAGAACCCATTGTCCATATGTACGTCATGAACGCGGCCTGGGTCATTCCATGTCAAATGAATAAAAATAATGGAAAAGTCAACCCACCATCTCAGATTTTCCTCAAATTTAATAAGCAGATAGAACTTTTTGTGTCGATTCCAATAAACTAATTTTAAAAAAAATTGGTTAAGGTTTCGCGAAGTTATGGACCATACAAAATGACTACTTTTTGTGGTCAATGAAGAATAACGACTAGCAAGAAAATCATCAACTAACTTTAAAACTAAATCATTCTCACTGTAATCATTTAATTGTTGTAAAAACTTGAAGAGGTTGTTTCAAATATCTTATCATAACTTGTGAAGAAAAATTTCAAAAAACCCACAAGCGTACCCCACTTTTGGGGTGAAGAAAATGGGTAGTCATCAAAGTCACTCATGCGTGACAAAAATTTTGAATGGTAATAACTCGACGAGTACACATGCTATTGGCATGTGCAATGCATCATCTGAAAGCTCTCATTGAGGATATTTTAGTCTCAACATGGAACAAATTGTCACGATTCGCTCGGTCTGGCTTGGTACCAGTGCACATCGGACCTCACCTTCAGCACACCTTTGAGTATACTTCCTCCAGCAACTCCGCCCTTTAAATCATCCACTTCACACCCAGGTTTGTTTACGTCGAACGACCGAATCACTGAAACAACCAATCAACGCTTGCTTGCCATTTCCATGTAATAGGTGACTAAAAATTTCACACATATTTGCTAGAACCAGGATTGTAATGTAAGTTGTAGNCATGGTTTCGCGCGCATCATCGCTTAGCAGGGCAACAATTTATTCCAATGAAATCTTGCGTCTAAAAATGGTTAAAAATTTTCTTCAGAAGTGATAGGTTTTAGGTTTCTCAGGAAAATTCCTCTTACAACCATGCACCAATATAGTGAGAATGAGCATCTATGCGTAGTGACTGACTCATCGTTTCCTACAGACATATTCACTGTTGAACATATATATCTATTTATATGCGTTGTTGCAATCAAAAGAAAGAGTGGGATCTGCTGAAGTATACACGGTCAAGTATAAAAGGGTCGTCTTTCAAAATAAGGGGGTCGGGTCAGGGTCATCTTTGCATTAACAAGTAGCTAAAAATTCACTTCAAGTTAAGCAGACACGTCGTAGCGGTAATGAAAAATTCAGCAAAAACATACTTTCCCAATCCTCAGGGAAGATTACCAACCGTTGTCCCAAACAACTTGATGTTTAATGAAGCTGCAGAAAACGTTTTTACCGTCAATGTCAAATTGTAGGCCGACATAGATTTGTCTGGTCATCATAATTGGATGTTATATAGATCAAGCATACCACCCTTCCCCAACCAAAATGTTATATTTTCTAAAGGATAAAAAGCTCGAAGGCTGGGGGTGTGATGAAACAAAAGCAGAAGTGGCATCTGTGAGAAGTACAGCATCGCCAATGCCGCTAATATCGCAAAGTATCACTAATATTTGAGTATTTGCGAGACGAAAAAGTTTTGTCCAATTTTTTCACGTATTCCCTTCAACTTAAAGTGGGCAACGCAACAGGAAAATGTTATATATACTGTATATATATGCAGGGTTTTCTTTAAGGCGCTTTAGGGACCCGAATCGGGTCCCTAGAATCAGAGAAAATCGGGTCCCTACAGGTCCATACCGGGTACCTAACATGTTCCTTAAAAAAACCTGATATTATATACATTTAAGCAGCACATCTCTACTACACTGTGAATATCTACTAACGGTGCAATCGCTACAATTGCAAGTAGCCAACAATAGTGATACATATTAATTCTTTACAGGTTACAAGGAGACACTCACCGATCAGTCTGGGTTTGGACGAGAAATCCCTTAAGGGTATAGGAATTTTTTTCACTATGTACTCACACACAACTTCAATATTGTATTTGAGCTGAGCGGATATAGGTATAATTGGTGCTCCTTCTGCAACCGTGCCTGAAAAACAGAGAAAAGTCACACTTGCGATGACTTTACATCGCACGTTAGCGTATGCACGCTCGAACGTTTGAACACAAATTCAAGTAAACGAACGAAAGCAAATCGCACGTAACAGCAAGACCTGATATCGAAATTTGGTTGCAGTTCATCACCTTGAACAAACTTTAATATTTGTTGTTGTTGCTCTTTGGCTTGATTCTGTGTGACGAGATCAATCTTGTTTTGCAAGATGATGATGTGCTTTAATTTCATAATTTCAATGGCAGCAAGATGCTCGGAAGTTTGCGGCTGAGGACAAGGTTCATTTCCAGCTGAAAAAGAAGTATTTCACGTGCAGAAGCTAGAAGAGCCGAAAGACGCAGTTGTAACAGGAAGGATTACAGTTTACTGACTGGGTTTACTTGCACACAGCTAACGAGAAACACAACTTTCCACTGATATAGAAACAGTTTGTTTTCCACTCTTACTTCCGATCACACGACTACACATGAGGACTATACATTTTGACGCGGATAAAGTGCAAAACTACCTCGGTGCCACAAGGGTGCAGCTCCAAAGTCTCAAAATGCGTAATTTTTGTTTTTACGCCGCTCATTCTGTGTTTAACAAATGCAACCTTTAAATAACGAAATGAACAAGAAGGTGGGAATTGAGATCGTGACAACATACCGAAATGTTAAGAAACAGTATTAGGAAGTCCAACGTCTTTACTGTGTCATTTCACAAATTAACTTGAAGATGAGCTTTCATATTTATGCAAAAGTGCTAAGGCTGCTACTTACACCGAGTACTGTACCACTTCAATTCTAACTGTAACAGCAATGAAACAATAATTAAGTTGCATCCAAATCACTTGATCTTTGCGTTCAACGTGGCTAGGGATGAACAATTGAGAATATAATTTACTATGCCAGCATTATTCTGGAATATATAAATCGCATCCGTGACACCGAATCCTATTCTCAAATCTTTGGCTGCTTGCAAGGCAGCAAAACCGGCATGACGACAGTTAATTACCTGTATTCGCAAAAACAAAACCACTATCTAAGCACAAGTTTCTTGCAGTACGATATGTGAAGGTTTTCTAAATGTCCGTCCGCAAAACGAGATCGCAACTTGGTAGCAGTTACCTCCGCACTGGTAAAAAGATTTGAACCTGACGTGCAACTATGCAGAAACATTTTAAAGCCTTTTGGCAAAACCAACTGTTCGTTATTGCTGTCCTACCAGCCTGGCGTGCCAGCATTATGTGGTTCAGCTTTCAACTTAAGATACGTTGCGACTTCTATGTTCTTCAACTGTTCATACCATGCAGTGCGAGCGAGTGACGACAAACGACGAAAAACGGCGACCGTAATGCCGCATTATGTTCGCTTTTTTTCTTTGTCGTCGCCTGGTCGCTTTACGTGTCATCACCACAAAATTTACACGCATCTCTAACTCCAACAAATTCAGCTATATTTATTACCTACACTGAAATGTTGTCACTGAACACTGTATATCCGAACTTAAACATTGTATGCCACAGCAGGGGTGGGCAATTAGTGGCCACATGTTGCTCGCCACAACGTTTTCAGTGGCCCGCGGAAGCAATCAGGAAATATGTTCAAACCTGAAATTTCCTCCAACTTATCACAGTAATGTTAGTGCTGAGGCTAACTTGAACAGAGACTTGCTTCTGTTTTCATTAGAAGGTATGGCCCTCTGCTAATCGCAACCTTCTCAAAGTGACCCACAAGCCAAATGAATTGCCCACCCCTGTGGTACAGCAATAAATCTTCATTAATACACGCCGAAGGTTGGTGTACTTTAAGAGAAATATACATTGAACAAGCATCTTGCAACAGTCGCAGGCATCTATTCGCACAAAACTCGCCTGATCTATTTAATTCTGCTTACGAGATTTTCACGCTATCACATCCCGCACATGATGCGACCACAAACATGTTCTGAATAACTGTTCCCATACAACTGCTGGTTCTAAACATGGGCGGCGGACACAGGGGCATCCGGCCACACACTATTTTTCCTGGGGGGCTGAGATGCAAGTGACCTCATTGTTTTACTGCATTTCTAGCTTTCGTTATGAAGTATGTCATCGTCACAATTTTGCTGAGTGCCTGACTTTGTTGGTAAGGCAAACTTATTTTTATCTCAACCTTGTTGGGTCCTCGTGCCGTACACGCGTCGGCCGTCTTTCAATGATGGCCTCGTACAAAACACCTCTATCACAAATTAATGAACCGTCCGCTTGCAGTGAGGAAGCTAGGGATTGTCGCGTGCGCAGTAAAACTAAAAACTGCTACGTAGTGCCAGTACGTATTATTCGAACAAGAGGTTGGTGCTCGGGCCCCGGAGTCCATGGATACAAAGTCTTACGAGTAGATACGAAAATGTTTTTATGGTTTAGAAATTTGCAGATAATATTATCAGAATATTTTGTATTTTGATTGCAAAGCAAAAATGCGTCAAATATTATAATCTTAGAACACTTTAGGAATGAGGAATTATAACCGTAAAATATATAGGCTGATTTTGGAAAATTGATACCAATCCTGTTTACCGAAATTTAGAGTTTTTACCGCCCCCCTCATTGCGAAAACCATTCCGCTGCCCCAGGTTCTAAGCACCTATCAACCCGCACACAACAAATCCTGTCGAGGATGAGTTTCAAGCAGGACTGGTTGTGCAACGAATGCGACCTGCAAGAGCACACCCATTTCTGCAATGAGATGACTGAGGTGTAACAGGTAAAATTGACTCAAGTAGTTAGGTACGTGACAAAAGAAGCAGGGATGAACGAAACAAAATCGTACAGCAGGGTCTGCGCAAGGATAAGCTGTATGCATGTAAACCAGTGTGCACTGAGCAGGATGATATGCGTAACAAAGTACGTGCACGAGATATGTGTTAAGGAACTTAAGCGCATGCCAGTCAATGGGGGGGGGGGCGTAGCAGCAAACTCGAAGCAGAGAGGAAGATCTTTCGTTGTCAGTAACAGCCAGGTGTTATTACGATAAATTACACAATAGGCTGTCTGCAGATTTTCAAAGCAGAGTAGGCCCACTTCTTAATAAAGCATTGCCATTGTCTTTAATGAAATCACACATTATGAATTTATATTAACTGCAAACGTCTGCAATTTCGTCCAAAGCGATCAACTACCCTTTCAATAAAACCTTGCTCGTCTTTGCTGATTTTTTCACGGTGAGCGCTTATACGTAAAACAGACAAGCGTTTATCCGAAATTGTTGATTGAAACCACTTTTTCACACTTCGCGAAGTACTAACATGAAGTGAACCTCTGCCTCCAAAGGTTTGTTGCCATATTGTTACGCAATGAAGACAACAGTGGAACATCCGCTCGTCAGTTTCGCAACCTGAGCGGACATGAGTGAATTGCAAGCTCATCACTGCATGCTGCCCTTTCCAATCTACAGTGATGATCAGTTTAAAACAAAACAGAGTAACTGTCTTGTTTTCACTGGAAATGTTCAGTAGCAAGCTGCAGCAAGGAAGGCACAGTTTTCCACCAGAATTTCAGCAGTTAACAGCTTTGCGTTTTATTGCAGACGGTCATTTCCAAGTTGCAGATGGAGATCTGTTGCAGTGCAGCCGTTTTGTATCAAAGATATCCCGTATGATCACAGGCGCCGAGTACGGGAGCGCGCCGCACTCTCACTAACTTTTCATTTTTTTATTGAGCAGTTCTTTGTTAGCAATTACTAAGACTTATTCTTATGTTTATTGAACGTTTTTTGGATGGATATCAAATAGGGATATTTCAACCGATATTCTTTTAAAAGTTAAGCAGGATTTGACGTCATGAATTTTGCACGCCCGTAGAAATTTCAAACTCGGCGCCGATGCGTATGATAGCGGCCAAAAGTGCATCATTCACAAAATTTCCACTGGGTCGTAGACACATTTTTGAAACAAAGCGTCAATTTCATGAAATAGGTGGGTTTGCTGGTGTTATAGCTAGCTAGGTGCTATTGATTACACTCATATTTCCATCCAATCTCCCGGAGGTAAAGATGCGATGTTTGCAAAGCAATAACATAGTTTCATAATTTTCTTGTGAGTTCACACAATTTCAGGGTGCCAATAAAAAGATATATTATACAGTACTAAGTAAAGCATGTAGAAAGCTACGGGTAGTCCATCCTTTGTACTGTTTGCTCAAACATCTGCAAAAAATCAATCGTCTATTGCTCACTTTCGATGTTGAATGAGAACAGGTACAAAAGATGATGCAGCCTCATGCAACTACAAACATGAAACCTTGACCTAAGCCCACACAAGAAGGAAACTGAACCACAACAACAGACGACTCGGTGACTCAAATGAAAGGTTTTCTGAGCCCCCGTCCAGGATCGGCCTGATCTGAGATGGGCCGCCGATCCCAATGCAGCTTTCTGAATACCAGCCTTTAAGAGTTAACTAAGCGATCATTGTCACAAGTGCAAAAACTTTTGCATTTTAGTTTTTATCAAGTAAATGAACACAGATACATGCAAGCAGTAAGTTCTTTAGTTAATTGGTGATTGTGACACACTTTAAGGGTTTAACATGAAGATGAGCAGAACAGAGTTCTGTAAATAATTTTATCATTTTTTATACTGCAAGTATAACGTGGTAAAAAATATTTTAAGAAATCTTATTGAATAAAAGCAGTTCCTCTGTAAAATATTGCATGCTTCTAAAAACCACACGTGTGAGCTTTTCTCATTTCAAGTTACTGTTTTAATGTTTGAATGAAATTATGAGTCAAAATTTGGTCATTTGTTGGTAGATCAGGAGCAATAGGATTTGGCGACCAATTGTACTGCCTAACAAAATTGCAGATTGTTTTTGATAATGCGATGCAAACAACCTCAAACAAGAGGATGGATTGCCTGTGACCATACGGACCAGTCTCATAAACGGAGGTTAAGATTATAAAAGCCTTCAAATATGTAAATGTATATTAATCAGGGTTTTTTTAAGGCATTTTAGCGACCCAATTCGGGCCCCTAGAATCATAGAAAATTATCATCAAATCCCTAGAGTCAGAGAAAATCGGGCCCCTAGAATCAGAGAAATCGGGTCCCTACAGATCCATACCAGGTACCCAACATTTTCCTTTAAAAAACCTGTATTAATACAGGCTTCTTTAAGTTGAAAAAGCTCTGCAGCCACAAGCAACATAAGGCTCAGGAAATGAGCAGTAAGACCACAAACAAAAATGCCTACCTATAAGCAGTAAAGCAGCATCCATGACAGCGGCTCCATTAAGCATCGTAGCCATGAGAATGTCGTGTCCAGGACAATCAACAAAGGAAACATGACGAACAAGTTTAAAAGGCCCTTGTGCTCCTGGAAAATCAGATGGAAACTCGTCTTCTTTATTGCTGCTGCATGCACAGTAGCATTGGGGTCGAGGACCATCTGCTTTATAAATCTGTAAAACACAAATATGACATAACAAGACCACCATGGTTTTCAATTTACACATTCTCCTGTAACTTTTTATGATTTCAGTAACTGGATGAAGCTGCAAACTCTAGTAACCGATGTAGATTGAAATAACCTTAAGTCCAGGTGAGCTAGCATTTGCTGATATAGGGCATTAGAATTTCTTAGAGGGAGACAAAAGTGACCACTCATGGTTGTTTTGGACTTTTTTGAGATTCTATTAACACTTTGAGAGCTGGTGTATGATATATTCGTACTTCAATTTCAGCCTAAAAAAACAGCAGTTTTCGGTTGCCCTACAAACACCCTAGCTCCTACGCAGATTGCGCTAGAGAGCTGTTCAAGGGCTCAAATGGATCGGCCAGTCTAGTAGATTACATTCGAAAAAAAAATTTTTTGTTGGGGGTGCGGATTTTTTGTGATTGACGTTATAAGTGAAGTAGTTTTGGGGTCATTTTGGCTCATGTTGCCTGGCCTAGGGCCCAACCGCTAGGCCAAAGTGTTTCGCTGAAGTTTTTATAGGAAACTAGGCTCAAGTCCGAGTCTTTTGAGCCTTTGATCGACTTTCTAGCGTTTCTGGTTCAAGAGTCATGATATAAAATAAGCAAATTAATTAATTAGCTAATTAGTCAAATATTTTTACTAACTTACATCATAACTTTTGAAACCGAAACCCCAGCAGGTCATCCAAAGTATCA